>Ga0247840_10002101_pt1 | contig 36265 bp, 34 predicted proteins | sample LaCruzMarch2015__FD_192404 | JGI IMG/M metagenome (GOLD analysis project Ga0247840, IMG submission 192404) | Freshwater microbial communities from meromictic Lake La Cruz, Castile-La Mancha, Spain - LaCruzMarch2015_17m | ecosystem: Environmental > Aquatic > Freshwater > Lake | place: Spain...
AACTCCACGTGCACGATTTCCTTCTCCTCACTTTCGCTCCTCACATAACGGTAGCCTTTTATCCCAATTTTCACGGCTCTCATCCTGCCTCCTTTCCTCCCTCATCCCCATTGTTTGATGGAGAGCCTGGATTTTGAAGTGCTTTTTGGCATGTTTCGTGATGTAGATTTCCGCAATGAAAAAGAATGTTCTCCTGATCGGCGGGGCCGGATTTCTCGGATCCCGGATGGCAGCCGGTTTTTCCGGAGACGGATGGGATGTCGGGATTTTTGACAGGGTTCGGCCCGCAGAAGGCGGGTTCAACGCGGAATGCTTCACCGGGGAGTTGCGTGATATGCATCTGCTGCGCCAGGCGCTGGCGAAGTACAGCCGGGTGGTTTATCTGGCCCACGAGACGCGCACGGCACCGGCGGCAGATCGTTTGCCGGCGAACTTCCTGGGCAATATCGAATTGCTGCTCATGGTTCTGGAAGAGACTCAGGAATCCGGTGCGGAGGATTTTATTTTCCTCTCGTCCGGGGGGGCGGTTTATGGCGAACCGGAGTCTCTTCCGATCGGCGAGGATCATCAGATGCGTCCGCGCTCGCCCTATGGGATTGCTAAGCTCACGATGGAGAAATACCTCACCATGCTCGCGGAGCAGAGGGGATTCCGGCACCTGGCAATCCGTCCGTCAAACCCCTATGGCCCCGGACAGAATTTTCAGTCCGTCCAGGGGGTCGTGGCGGTCGCCATGGCGCGGATCGCACGCGGCGAACAGATCACCATCCGAGGTGATGGCTCGGTGACGAAAGACTACATCTTCATCAGCGATTTCGCCGAAGCCTGTGTGAAGCTGGTCTCAAACCCCGACGCGGCCGGGGCATTCAACATCGGAAGCGGGCAGGGGACTCCTCTGAATGAGGTTCTGTCGCGGATTGAGAAGGTGGTCGGGAAGAAGGCAGACCTGATCTTCGAACCTGCCCAACCGTGGGATGTCACTGCCAACGTGCTGGATATTTCGAAAATTCGCGGGACGGTGGATTGGTATCCCCGCACGTTGTTCGACGACGGTCTCGTTCAAACCTGGTCGTGGATGAAGCCGAAAATCTTCCGCAGGTCGGAGGAGTGATGCGGATGGATGCCGTCGCTTCTATCCGCTTGGTGGAGCTCCGTTTTTCTGCTACAGGGTCCCCAGCTTTTTCAAATGTTCGCGATCAGTGCATTTCATGACTTCCACGACTTCCACCCGCAACAGCATTCCTGACCTCGCGGCTGTCCTCCTGAGCTCTTTAGCTGCCCTATGGTTGCTTTATGCCTGGAACCCCTACGCCCTGGGCTACGGTTCTGCACCGGTTTCGATTATGCGTTTTGCCAACACTCTCTGGCGGAGCGAGGATTGGCAGCATTGCTATCTGGTCCCTTTTGCCATAGCCGGAATGATCTGGTTTGAGCGGGAGAACCTGCCTGCCGATCCTTTCCGCCGGTCATGGGTTGGCTTGGCGGTCATGCTGTTCGGGCTTTTCGTCTATTGGATCGGATATCGTGCGGACAATGTTTTTATCGGTTATGCCAGTTTTCAGATACTAACCGGGGGGTTGATTTTGTGGCTTCTGGGATGGACCTGGGCGAAGGCGCTCTTCATTCCGTGGGCATTTCTGGTTTTTCTCTATCCCCTGACATTTCTCGACAACATGATTGCGTTCCCGCTGCGGATGATCATGTCCGAGGCGAGCGTCCACGTGCTTAATCTTCTCGGGATCGGATGCATCAAGAGCGGGACAGCTATCCTCTCTGCACCGGATACCATCGCCAATCTCCGGGCTGGCGCCCGATTTTCTGTGGATGTCGCCGATCCTTGCAGTGGGATCAGGTCCCTGTTCGCCTTGATGATGGTCAGCGCGCTTTATGGGTATTTCACGCAGAAAGGAATCTGGCGCAAGGCGGTGCTCTTTCTCTCCTCCATCCCGCTCGCGATTGCGGGAAACCTGGCCCGTATCATCATGCTTACGCTCGGCACCATCGCCATGGGGCCCGAAGTGGCAATCGGGACGTTGGAGAAGCCCACCTTTTTCCACATGATGGCGGGTTATCTGGTTTTCGGCGTGGCTCTTGCCGGCATGCTTGGTGTCGGGTGGTTGCTGAACGTGGATTTCGCATCCTGGAGGGAGCGCCTCACGCGCATGGCCCCGCCTCCCCCTCCTTCTTCCGCGGATTCCAATAATCCCTCCTCGGAAGCGAAGAAGCGCCGGCAGGACGAGTATTAAACCCGAAAACGGCGATTGCCCGCCAAGGTGCGAAGCCGCAGAGGAGAGGAAGTTAAGAAAAATAGTTCGCTCATCTTCCGGGTGATTGGTGATCCCCTCCAACCCCCTGCGGCTCTGCGTGAGCCCCTTCTGCTGCATTTTCCTCCTGTTCTCCGTGATCTCCTGGGCTCGAAGCGCTTTCTGGCTCATGAAAGACGCTTGATTTACCTGTCAGGGTGGAAGAGCCTCGCAAGGCGACCGAGCTATGGAAGTCCGAAGCATTGAGGCCATTGTGAAAGCACTGAACGACGCGGAGGTGCGATACCTTATCGTTGGTGGTCTGGCGGTCAACGCCCACGGGTTTGCACGACTCACGATGGATGTGGATCTTGTGATCGGTCTGGAACCTTTGAACATCATTCGCGGTCTCCATGCGCTTCAAGCCATAGGATACCATCCGAGCATTCCAGTGACCCCCGCGCAATTTGCCGACCTCGAATCCCGCGAGAGATGGCGCAGGGACAAGCAAATGCTCGTGTTGAAGCTTTGGAGCGACACCCATCGCCGGACTCCGGTCGATGTTTTTGTGTATGAGCCGTTTGATTTTTCACAGGAGCTCCTCCGTGCTGTATGGGAATATGTGACGCCGGATGAAAAAGCCCCGGTCCTTTGCTACGAAGCTTTGATCGCCATGAAAAAGGAGGCGGGGAGGGAGAAGGATCTGCTCGATATCCTCGCGCTCCAAAAACTGGATGCCCATCGATGAACCAGGAAGAGTTGTATTCCCAACCCGGCTGGCAATGGTGCACCTCCGAGGGGGCTGAGCTGCACACTCTTCTCCTCGGGCTTCAGATGCCATTCCGCGAAAAACTCGAATGGCTCGAGGAAATGGAAACGCTCACCCTGCGGATGCGCACCAGCCGGACGGAAAGCTGCTCCGGACGGCCTTCCTATTCACCCGACACCGAGTCACAGGAGACCAAGCGCTGAGGACTTCACTTTCACACCGCCCGGGCTGATGTTGTTCATCAGAACGAACAACTTTTTCGCCCGTTTCCCGTCATTGGCCAACTTCGGGATATTCTTCCATCAGGTTCGCCGGGCTGTTAGGAGTTTTGGTTCATGGAGGTAGCGCGTTCATTGGTTTCGATAGTCACTCCTGTTTACAACGAGGGAGAAAATATTGCCGTGCTCGGGACCCGGCTTGCGGAGGTCTTCAAGGAACATCCGGAAGTCTGCTGGGAATGGATCGCTGTGGATGACGGCAGCACGGACGGCACGTTGGCCGTATTGAAGAATGCGGTATCCGGATCACCCCATTGGCAGCTCATCCGGCTTTCAAGGAATTTCGGGCAGCAGGCCGCTCTGAGGGCCGGACTCGATGCCGCCTCGGGCGACGCAGTTGTTTTTCTGGATGCGGATCTGCAGGATCCCCCGGAGATCATTCCAGAGCTGGTCGCCAGATGGAAAGCCGGTGCCAAGGTCGTATTTGCCACCCGTCGCTCACGCGGTGAAGCGTTTCCCCGCCGGCTGTTGATTACGCTTTTCCATCGGGTTTTCCGAGTCCTCGCGGGGCGGATCATGCCGCAGGACAGCGGGAATTTCGGGCTCTGCGACAGGGAGGTGGCGGATATTCTGCGGAAGCTCCCCGAGCACGATGCCTTTCTCCCCGCGCTTCGTGCCTGGACCGGATTTGCAACGGCGACCGTGGAATACGACCGGGCACCCCGATTGATCGGCAAAGGACTCTCCCTGCGCAAACTCATCGGATTCGCATGGAATGCGGTGACTGCCTTCAGCGATGCGCCGCTGAGGCTGATTTTTCTATCGGGTCTCGTGATCTCGGCGTTGAGCTTCACATATGGGTCGGTTCTCCTCGCGCAGCGGATTCTCCAGTTTTTCGGATTTTTCAAAGACCTTGAGGTCCTTGGTTTCACGACCGTTGCTGTCGCGGTCTTCTTCATGGGGGGAGTTCAGCTGCTTTCCATCGGGATCATCGGAGAGTATCTCTCGCGGGTCTACCGGGAAGTCAAAGGCCGGCCGCACTACCTCATCGCGCATCGGGAGAAGTTCTGAATGATGCCGCTCCGCTCGCATTTCCGCGGATTTTCTCCCATGCTCTGGGCTTGGATCGGATTCGCTTTGCTGCTTGCCCCGCTGAGCAACGACAGCATCGACATGGACGAGGCGCAGACGTGGGATTATGCGCGACAGGCAAATGTCTCGGATTTCTGCCACGAGCTCAGGAACGACCAGAACTCCGAGGCCCAGATGCCGCTGGGGATGTTTTCGTTCTGGGCCTGGTCGCGGGCTTTCGGGACGGGGGAACTGGCGATGAGAACGCTCAACCTGCTCTGGGCCGCAATTGTATTGGTGGCCCTGGCGCGCGTTGGACGCCAGATTTCGATTCCCTGGCTTCCGTTCCTTTTCGCGATCCAGCCATTCACATGGTATTGCATGAACCAGGCCCGGACACCCCTCATGCAAATGGCCGGAGGCGCACTTCTTCTCGCTGGATCGCTGCCCCACTTTCAACGCCGCCAGCCCGGGGGCGAAAGCGCCGCTTATCTTTGCGCAGGGGCGATTCTTCTCTGCGGAGCAAGTATGCTCGGGCTGATTCCCCTGGTGGCTGTCTTCAGCGGCATGGCCGTGCACGGGATGTGGCGCAGAGTGCAGCTTCCTGTCTCCGGAAAAATCCTCGCCTTCGCCACGGTGACCATCCTTGTCTCGCTGGGGATCTACTACGGCCTGACCCTTCTGCGCGGAGCAGGAGGGGCGAAGATTTGGTCCGTCTCGCCCGCCAACATGTTGTTCGCGGTTTATGAGTTTCTTGGCTTCCAGGGCTTCGGCCCCGGACGGCAGGAATTGCGGGCCATCATGAAAGGGCTCGTCCCCGCAGGGGGGGGGCTTTTGTTTATCCCGGGGCTGCTGCTTCTTGCCTCCGCATATTGTTGCCTCTTTTCCACCGCTTATAAATCCTGGATGACGCGTGATTTTTGTCCTGCCTCCCTTTCTCCGCGTCAAGGTGAGTCCCGCGAACCTGCGGAGGCCAATTCAGCCCGCTGCCGGCTTTTTCCCGCCTGGCTTTTTGGGGTTGGAGTGACGGTTCTGAGCCTCAGCCTGCTGTTCGTGCTGGCTTTCATCGTTGGATTTCCATTTTGGGGAAGGCACCTTTCCGGGGCTTTCCCATTCTGGATCCTGACGCTCGCCGTCACCATCCGCTGGGCACAACAAGGGGCGTGGAGAAGACTGGGACGCGTCGCTGGAAGTGGAATCTTCGTTCTTCTGCTGGTCTCATCGCTCTTGCTCCGATTTTCTCCGCTTCACCGGCATGATGACTACCGGGGGGCTGTTGCGGAGGCCCTGCGCATTTCGTCTGGAGGCGGCATTGTCTGGTGGGTGGCCGACCATTCCGGGGGTGTATACCACGGTCTTCCCCTGGCGGACAAATTCACAGACAGACGGGGCGAGATTCAATTTTCCATGAACCGCGCGGGATCAGGCAACCCCGATGCCATCATCATTTCACGACCGGACAACTTCGACGTGGCCGGCACGGCAACCGGGTTGATCGCAACCGGTGCCTACAGAAAAACCCGGTCGCTTCAGGCATTTGAGGTCTGGGAAAAGATTTCCATGGGAAACCGGTAGTCGCGGCGCGGGCAATCTCAGAAACCTTCACCAGCAAGGCAGGTATTCTCATATTCTTACGAATGTAAGAATATTATCGACGCGGGATCGCCTGTCTGCTGGTCTCGCGGAATGAAGGTAAATCGCAGTGTCGTGAGAGTTGCGGGCGCGCGCTCGCGGCGGTTGGAGCGGGTGGTGAAGGGATTTGCGAACCATCGGCGGATCGAAATCCTCGAACTGCTTGGCAAAACACCGGAGATGTCGGTCGGGGAGATCTCCGCCGCACTCGAGATCGAGCTGAAGACCGCGAGCGAGCATCTGCGGCGCCTGACCATTGCCGGGCTCATCTTGAAACGCCACGAGGGACGGGAGGTCCGACATGCGGTGACCAGGCGCGCAAAGCAGATTCTTACATTCTTAAGAACGTTGGCATAAAATCCGAAAGGCGGTCCCGCCGGAGCCCGGCGACATCTGCTCAGCCCGCACCGGGGTGATGCTCTCACGCGGGGGCATATGAAACGGCGGTTCCAGCCCGGACAATTCTGATCCCGGATCCGGCGATTGCACGCGAAGGCGCGAAGCCGCAAAGAAGAAGCCGGGGGCTTTTTCTGTCCGGCGTTCTTTTGAACGTCTTCCTCCTCTGTGGTTCAAAAGACGCCTTTCGGACTGATTCCGGGCTCACTGTGCGAAAGGGGCGCCCCCTCCGCGCTGCGATCTCCGGACAGCCATGGCGATGTCTATTCTGAGGATTTCTCCCGGGGACTTTTCGAGATCATCTTCACGTTGCCCGATTCAGTAAATTCGAAATGGAAGCCGGGGTCGAAGTAGGGGGTGGATGGACGGCGCACGTTCCACGCCATGGCATTGGGGAGTGCAACCTGGATGGCGATGCCTTGGATGGTGGTTTTCTCCTCCACCTGCGGTGGCGGGAACTCCGGGAGAGCGAGGAGTGCGGGGGGGCGGGCAACAACACCCGCGCAATTCAGGGCGACGGCCGAAATGACGAGCAGCAGGGCGAGCGACCGCCACCAGGCTGACGCCGCATTTGGAAAAAGGAGGAAAACAGCGACGAAAGCCATGCCGATGAGGGCGAAAAAATATCCCGATGCGAACCGCATTGCTGGCGCTGCCAGCAGGCAAAACGCCAGCCCGGCCAGCGCGGTCGTCACCGGGATGACGAGGAAATCGATTTTTCCAAGAAGCGCTTTCAGACCGGTCTTTCTGGCCGCGGGGATGATGAAAACGAAGGCCGCCAGACACGCAAGTGCAACCATCACTGCAAATACAAGATTTGTGGTGCCGTATTGGTTCTGCACCCACCGCCAGGTGACATCGAGGGTGGAATCCGAGATTGTCCCGCCGCGCGTCGGCCAATCCCGGACTCCGGCTGTGTCGCGAACCATGTCGGCGGGAGGGACGCTCCATGGCAGGGAGGGCATTCCGAGAAGGCGGGACGGATACCCCGGATAACCCGAGCACTGGTAGCCGCGTGTCATCCAAAGGCCTGCCAGAATTCCGGAAAGACCCGTTGCAGCCGCCAGTGGCGTCAGCCGGCCAGTCGTTGCAGTCGTTCTTAAGAGGCAGACAAGAGCAGCCGCCAGAAGCGCTCCCGGCAGCCAGACGGCTGCGGAGAGCTTCACGGTAACCGCCAGCGTTGCAAGCAGGAGGCAGGTTCCCGCCCAACCGGGGGAACGGTTCCGGCAAGCCATAACGAGGCATGCCGCCGTCGCCACACCCAGCAGGTTCGCCGGTGCATCCGTCCCGATCGACGGATTGTTGATTCCAGCAAGCTGTCGGAACCACAGGTAGGTGGCGCAGGAGAAGATGATGCCCGGGGCGTCCGCCGCCCCGGCCCAGAGCCGCTGCAATCCATCGATTACCAGCAGACCGAAAAAGAACGCGAGCGCACCGGTCGCCAGATAGAGACATGCGCACGACTGCATCCATGGCATCTGCATCATTCCCGTCACGATCCACCAGGCGGAGTTGAATCCGAACCGTCCGTGCAGGTTTGCGAGGCCCGTCACCGCGTGTTCCTCGGTGATCCACTGGACTGCCTGCAGGTGATACGACCCCGTATCCCCATGGATCAGCACACGGGAGGAAAAGGCCACACAGACCAGCAGCAGCCCCGCTGGTATCATCCATTTCCGGCTGCTCAGTTCGCGGAGCAGGGGAACAGCCGCTGCGGCCACCCCGAGCGCCACGAAGACCGGCGCCACGACTTTGAGAGGCATCCAGAAATGGAAAGCCGCCCCGACGACGTATGCGACAGCAAATCCCGCCAGCCCGGACCAGCCGATGCGTGAAAGCCCGCCAGTCACTCCCGGCGGAACCCAAAGCCGTCCCCATCCATACATGGCAAGGACGACAAAAAGAAACGCGGGCAAAAGCTCGATCACAGCCCGAACTCTGCACGGAAACAGCCCGGACGGTCGAGCCTGCAGTCGACAGCCGCAGGGCAGGAGAGCGCTTTTTTTGTGTCCTTCGCTTCTTCCTCGGATATAAGCGGGAAGCTCGATACGCTATGCGACTCCATGGAAATTTGCCTGCCGGAAATTTTTTCCGCTTCGAACCGATCTCGATCCAGGCGTCCTGCGAAGTGCGGTAGAAGGGAATGACAAACACATTCACATCCGAACTGTCCGGCTGGGGGCGTTTTCCGAAAGTCAGCGCGTCCGTTTGTGCGCCGGCGTGTCCACCGTTGCGGCTGGACGATTTGTCATCCGGACAATCGCTTATCGCACACGCGATGGGCCGGAGCTATGGGGACGTTGGTCTCCCGGCAACCGGGGGAGTGGCGGTTCAAACCCGCTGGTTCGACCGGTTTTTGGACTTCGACGCGGAGGCCGGGACCATCACGGCTGAGGCGGGCGTGACGCTGGAGCAGATCGTGGATCTGTGCCTGCCCCGGGGATGGTTTCTTCCGGTCACCCCCGGCACGAGATTCATCAGTGTTGGCGGCGCAATCGCCAGCAACGTCCACGGGAAAAACCACCACCATGCGGGGGCGATCGTTAACTTTATTGAGAGCCTTGAACTGCTCTCGGAAGGCGGTGTGCTTGGTTGTTCGCGGACGGTGAATCCGGATGTGTTCTTTGCGACCGTGGGGGGATACGGGCTGACCGGTTTGATTCTGCGCGCGACCCTTCGTCTCCGCAGGGTGGATTCGAGCCTCATCGAGGCGAAGTTTGTCAAGGCTTCCTGCCTCGAGGAGGCGATCGAGATCGATTTTTCATCAGGCAACGACTATGAGTATTCGGTGACCTGGCTCGATGCCCTTGCCGGGGTCCGCAATCTGGGAAGGGGGCTTGTCATGCTTGGGAACCACGCCGAGGCCGAACGGCTTCCTGCCCCGCTCCGCCGGCATGGATTGGAAAACCGCTGGTCACCGACATTCCGTGCGCCGCCCGTCTTCCCGGGATGGGTGCTGAATACCGCCAGCAACAAAATGCTGAACACCGCTTACGGGAACCGTTTTATCGGCAGGGAGAAAAAGGCCTTCGTTGGACTGGAGTCCTGGTTTTATCCGCTGGACCGGGTGCTGGATTGGAACCGGTTCTATGGCAGGCACGGGTTCGTCGAATTCCAGTGTTCGCTGCCGGAAAATTCTGCTCAGGCCGGAATGAGGGTTCTTCTGAGCCGCATTCGCAAAGCCGGGCTTGGATCATTTCTCGCTGTTTACAAGAGGATCGGCCATGACGGGGTTACCCTGCCGTTTGCGGTACCGGGGCTCACCCTTGCCATGGATTTCGGGCTCAGGCGCCCCGAGGTGCTGCCTCTTCTCGATGAGCTGGACCGTGTTGTCATTGACCATGGCGGGCGCATCTACCTTTCCAAGGATGCCCGGATGAAGCCTGCGACATTCCGGCAGATGTATCCGGAGTATGAGACGTGGAGGGAGGTGGTGAGAAAGGTTTCTCCCCGCGGGATTTTCCGGTCGGGCATGAGCGAGCGGCTCGGGTTATGAAAAGTGTTTTCGTCATCGGATCCGGCAGCCGGATTGCCCGGGAGTTCGCGCTTCTCGCGGCCCTGGATGGATGGTCCGTGGTTCTCGGCGGCCGGGACATGAAGCAAACCGAGGTGACGGCACGGGATATCGCCTTGCGTTCAAGCGCAGCGAATGTGACTCCCGCCCTGCTCGACCTCGAGCAGGAGAAAACTGTGGACGACTGCATTGGCCGTCATATTTCAAAAGGAGGATTGGACGGGGTGTTCGTCGCTTCCGGCATCATGCCCTCCGAGTCCTCCATGGCGTCGTCCCCGGCACTGTTCGCGAAAATGGCGGAGGTCAACTACGTCGGCGTGGTTGGACTTCTCGAAAAGCTGCTGCCCAGTCTTGCGCCGGGGGAGGGGACATTCGCAAGCTGTTTGACCTCCGTGGCCGGCGACCGCGGCCGTGGAAGCAATTTCCGGTATGGTTCCACCAAAGCCGCTCTGAGCACTTATCTGGAAGGGCTGTCTGTCTCCCGTAGCGGGCAGACGTTGATTCAGGATGTGAAGCTCGGCCCGGTCGATACGCCCATGAATTCCGGCGTTCGGCGCGCCCCGTTTATGATTTCGCCGGATGCAGCCGCCCGGGCGATCTGGCGTGGCATCCACCGCGGGAAGCCGAAGCTCTACGTTCCTGCAAAGTGGTTTTGGATTATGCTTGCCATTCGCACCATTCCGGCTCCCATCTACCGCCTGCTGCCGCTCTAGCGAACTTCCTTATGCCTGACGAACATAACCAAAAGCCGTCAATCACGGTTTTCTTTCCCGTATACAAAGACGAGGGAACCGTGCGCCGGGTGACTGAGAAATCCCTGAAGGTGCTTCAGGAACTGACTTCCTCCTTCGAGGTTATCATCATCAACGATGCGAGCCCGGACAGGTCCGGAGAAATCGCGGACGGCCTGGCCAAGGAATACCCCGGCGTGGTGACGGCGGTCCACCACGAGCGCAACAGGGGTTACGGAGCCGCCCTCCAGACGGGATTCGAGAAGGCCTGCAACAGCGAGTGGATCTGCTTCACCGACGGGGACGACCAATACGACGTCAATGAACTGAGGCGGATCGTCAAACTGCTCAGCCGGTATGACATGATCATCACGTTCCGCTATTGCAAAATCTACAGCACCTGGAGGCTCTTCCTTTCGGCCGTTTACAACGTCCTCGTCCGTTTTCTTTTCCGCTCGCACTTCCGTGATATCAGCTGCGGACTCAAGCTGGTGAGGCGCGAGGTTGTTGAAGGGATGAAGATCACATCCAGCAGCCCGTTCGTCGGCGCCGAGATCGTGCATCGCGCGATGCTGAATGGTTACCGCATCGGCGAAATCGGCATCAGCACGTATCCCCGGGAACTCGGCGAGTCGAGCTCGACCTCGTGGAAGAATATCTTCGCCACCATCCGCGACATGATGGAGTTCCGCCGCGAAATCTTTTCGAACAAGCCGAGAAACTGAACGTGGCGACGCGAATGGTCCTGCCGAACAGCGTTTCGTGGAGCAACACGCGCTCGCCCGGCATCCGAAAATCCTCCCGGCTCCGGTGAACTCCCCACTCGTCAGCGTCGTCATGATCAATTTCAATGGCCTCCCCTGGCTGGAGGCCGCCATGCGCAGCGTTCTTGCCACAACGGAGGTATCGATCGAATTTGTCGTTGTGGACGACGTGTCATCCGATGCCTCGCGCGCGGCGATCAGCGCGGCGGCTGCGGTGGATCCCCGGGTGAAACCGGTTTTTGCGGAGCGCAACCACGGGCTCAGCGGAGCCCGCAACCTCGGGATCGCTGCGGCGACTGGCCACTACATATCCCTGATCGACTGCGACGATCTGTTCCTGCCCGAGACCGTGCGGATGCAGCTGGCGGCATTTGAAAGATTGAGAGCCACCGAACCGGCGCTTTCGCTGCTGACGTCCGACGCGTGGCTGATCAACGAACGGGGCGAGCGGAAAGGCCGGTATATTTCCCCTGAGTGGTGGGGAGTTGAGGCTGCCGGGGATGTTCCACTCTGGACCCTCCCCAGCACATTTTTTTTCGAGCGCGGCCGGGCGGCGGAATTTTTCGAGCCCTACCGGCTTTCTGACGGACCGATTTTTGTCAGCCGCATGCAAAAAATCGGTCCCATCGGTTTTGTCGGGGAGCCGCTGATTGAATACCGTTTGCGCATGTCATCGGTGACGAACCGTCGGGGTGCCGAGGTGCTGCGCCAGATGAAAGCTGCGGATGCATCCCGCAAAGCCGACCGCTTGGATTCCCCGTTTCTTCCCGATGAGGTCCCGGAGCCGGATGCCCGGGAGGTTGCTGCATGGATTCACGGTCGCAACGCCAAGAACGCCGCCTTAAACGGGCGCGTTCTGACCGCCGGAACGGAGACACTCCGGGCTGCTCTTGCGGACCCCGGCAAGACGTTCCGCAAAATCCTGCGGGCGGCCAGCAGCCTGGGCCGTTGAGCGGGTGATCCGCGCGTCCGATTTCAAGCTTGAATCCGGAAGCCTCCACTCCCAGCATCGCGTTGCCATGTTACCCAGATCCACACTTGTTTTGCTGGTGATCAGCGTGGTCATTCGCGGTCTGACCCTCAGCGAGCCGATCATCGACGGGATGCACCTGCGGCAGACCCAGACGGCGGATGCGATCGCGAGCATGCAGCGGGAGGGAGGCTTTCCGCTCAGCGCCGAGGCGTCGTGGAGGGGGGACCTCAAGGCCCGTGTCGCACAGGAGTTCCCGATTTACAACCACGTCTCGCTGCTTCTCGTCCGGGCGGGGCTCCCCATCCCGATGGCCGGAAAGATCGTCTCCCTGATCCTTTGGGTGCTGGCCTTCCTTGCGCTCCAGGCCGTGTGGCCCCACTTTTTGAGCCGGCAAGAGGCGTTCTGGGCAAACCTGCTTTTCGTCGCATCCCCTCTGTCGGTTTTTTTCGGGCAGGCGGTCATGCCGGAGTCACTCGTTCTCCTGCTCACGTTCGGATTTCTTGCCCTGTGGCTCAGGCATCTGAAAACGGGATCATCGCTTGCCCTCTGGCTTGCGGCCGGAGTCGCCTGCCTGGGGCTGCTCGTGAAGCTTCCCGCCTTTTTCTATGTCGGAGTTTTCGCCGGGCTGACCCTGATTGCGACGGGGCAGTGGCGCCGACTCTTGAACTTCCAATACCTCCTGATCGCCATCTTGTTGGGGGTGGCTGTGAAGTTCTGGATGGATTTTGCCAACGAGGTCACCATGGAGCACTTCGCCAGATGGTCGGCCTCAAAGAACGTGGCGCAATTCATCGGGCCGCTCAGCGAGCGGATCTCCCCGGCATTCTGGGCCAGGATCACCGCCTACAACTTCTTCCTCGTTGCGACCCCTCTCCCGTTTCTTCTCTGCTTGGCCGCCAATGCGGGCCGACGGCCGGGTGATGCCCCTCCCGACCGGGCAATTCTCCTCGGCTGCTACTGGGCATCGGTCCTCGCTTTCGTCCTTGTTTTCGGACCCCATACCGCTTCGAACCACTCCTACTATAACTTCCCGATGCTCGTTCCTCTGGCAGCCCTGTTTGGAATTGCAGCCGTGAAGATTCCGGAGTGGATCGCAGCGCGTTTCGGCGGGAAGTTCCGGAATGCCGCGCGCGCGGCCGTCTTCCTGGCAGTCATTCCCGGCACTGTTCCGTTTACGCTGCACCTCTACGGGCGGGACAACGTGACCTACGAAGTCGCCCTGTGGATCAAAGAGAACACCACCCCGGACCAACTGACGGTTGTGCGCCTTGTCAATTCCGGCCCGACCCCCGACGTTCCAACAGTCTCCTTCTACGCTGAGCGGCGCCTCTGGATCTGGTCGCCCTATATGACCGACGCGGAGCGCGATCGGGCATTGGCCACCTCGGACTTCGCCATCCTCTCCAAGCCGCCTGCGGACACCAGAAATTCGGTCGTCCGGTTCTGGCACCGCTTCCGCGGATTCCGGGATCCGGAACCCGAACGGGGATTCCCGCCGCCGGGCGATTTCGTTCCGCTCGCCGACTTCCCCAACTTCACCGTTTTCAAAAAGCAAAAGCCCGCATCCGATTAGCGCGAATTTTCCAGGGTGCCTGCTGCGCGTCCGCGACGATGCCGTGGTTGCAATCCGACGTGGTTTGTCATTCAATCTTCCCGTCCCGGGACTGAGCTTTCGTCCGGTTCTTTTTTGATTCCACATTTTCTGCCACAAACATGACATTTTTCCACCGTCTTCGGGCACTGGCCCGCCGATCCCTGAACATGTTTCCGGCGCTTCTCGACGCGGGACGTTCGATGCGCGACTACATCGAATACAGACGCCCCGCTCTCCGGACGCCGCATGGCTTCTCCATACGAGGGCCCGCGATCATGAAAGCCGGGACATTCGAGGTCGACGAAGTGGCTTTCTTGAAATCACGCGCATCAGACTTCGATGTTTTTGTGAACGTGGGCGCAAATGTTGGATATTTCACACTGTTGGCGGCTTCACTCGGCAGAAAGGTTATCGCAGTGGAAGCCTCCTCCAAAAATGCCAGCCGGCTGCTTGAAAATATCACCCTCAACAAATTTTCCGGAATCGAGGTCTTTCCGGTGGCCTGTGGTGACAAGCCCGGGGTTCTGGACATGTACGGGCACGGGGTCGTTGCCAGCCTTGTGCCAGGCTGGAGCGGATCCTCACGCAAGCCGGTATGCCGTGTTCCCGTTCATACGCTCGACCGTCTGGCTGGCAACGCCATCGCAGGGGCACGCGCGTTATTCTTCATCGATGTGGAGGGATTCGAACTTGAGGTGCTTCAGGGAGCGTCCTCGTGCCTGGCTTCCGAGCCCAAGCCGGTCTGGCTTGTCGAGGTGTGCCTGACAGAACATCAGCCCGACCCCCAACGGGCGAGAGAGAGATTCCGGGCCGTCTTTGCGATTTTCCAGGCCGCTGGCTACAGCGCGAGCGCGCTTGATCAGGGACTGCATCCCGTGGATTTTGTGGACCTGCTGGCTCAAGGCGACCTCGCAAAGCTTGGCTCGCTGCGCAACTTTGTGTTCACACCCGTCTGATGCCTGAGGGAGCCGATTCTTTAGGCTATTTCTACATGAATGCGCGATTGGGGCGGCTTTCCGGCAACTGTAGGCGTTTCCACGGTTTTGATGGAGTGGCAAACTTGTTGACGGTTAGCCGGTTCATCCCGACGGGTTTCTTTCGCAGAATCATCCACAAGTGACTTCCCGGCAACATGCGCACTGAAACCTCCAGTCGACCCATCATTGTCCGGGTAACAGCCGGTCTCGGAAACCAGCTCTTCCAATGTGCGTGCGGCATGCACATGGCACAGCTCCACCAGCGACCGGTGTTTTTTGACTCGTCCTGGTTCGATTATTTCCAGGTTCATGAACCCAGGCGGGTTTATCAACTTCCGAGGCTCGGGTTGGTTGGTGAAGGTTCCGAGTATGCCGCGGGAATCGGTCGTTGGGCTGCCGGCCTTGCCGTCGCCAACCGCCCCGCAATCCGCCGGGCTGCGCAGGGCCTTTTTCGTGCATTGGGCATGCACTTCATCAACGAGGAGGCTCCGGCCCTTTGTGCCAGAACTGATGAACTTTATGCCCCTTTGCCGGCCGGCCCCGTTTTCCTCAATGGCTACTGGCAGACCTTCGACCATGCCGGGGCCGTCCGCGCAGCGATCCGGGAAACGCTTTTCTCCCGATGGAAATTTTCTCCCGGAGCCGGGGTCTGGCGCAGCCGGATCCGGTCCGGACAGGCCGTCTTCATCCACATCCGCCGGGGCGATTACCAGCGCTTCGGACTTCCGCTCTTGCGAGAGGCGTATTACGCGAAGGCCATGGAGCACATGCGGGACGCTCTCCCGGATCCGGTGTATTTCGTTTTTGCCGAGGATCCGGGATCTGTGCGCGATGAGCTTTCATTTCCGGAGAACGTTCATTTTGTTGAATATGAGAGTCCGCATCGGGATATCGAAGATCTTCTGTTGATGGCAGAGTGTGCGGGGGGCGTCCTAGCTAACAGCTCATTTTCGTGGTGGGGCGCGGCCTTGTGCGGGCAGAACGCCCAAGTCATCGTGCCTCCGTTCTGGCTGCAGCCGGACGCGAGGATTCCCGCGAATCTGGTTATGCCGGGGTGGACTGTGGCAGATCCGGTTTGACCCTGACTGGCCGCCACGCGATAGTGCCCGCTCAATGAGTTTTCAGACAAATTTTGCGACTCCGAAGCTGGTGGGCTTTTTCGTGATGGTCGCCGGACTCGTTGTGGCCGTCGTCATGGGGAGGATGCTGGCGCAGGGAAATGTGCTGACCCCAGCGCTGATCATCGGCATGCTGCTGGGAGCGACTCTGGTGTTGTCACTGAGCGGCAGCTACTGGTTTCTCCTCCCCGTCGGCTTCGCATTCGCCATTCCCGCGATTCCGATGGGGCCCAGGCAGTTCGAACTCTGGGAGGTATGCTTTGCCGCGGTGACGGCCTTTTTTGTCGCCCGCCTCTGCATGAAGCGTGAACAGCTTTACCTGGTCCGGCCCGCCAACATCCCCATTTTTTTGTTTTGTGCCTGGGTTCTGGTTGTCTATGCGAACAACCCGGCTGGTTTTTTGATGCTGGGAGCCGGCATGGGGGGGATTCGATTTTACCTTCAAATCTTCTTTGCCCTGATGGTCTTTTTGATGTTGTCCAGCAAATCGTATTCCGAGCGTGAAGCAAAAATCATCACGCGGATTGTCATTCTGGGCGCGATTGTCACCACCGCCTATAATTGCCTCCGTTACGCGGGCAGCGGAGGGGAGAATGATGCCGATGATTTTTATTCCTGGCACCAGGCGCTTTCGCTGCTGCCGGCCCTCCTGGGGGCTTTCCTCTTCACAAAATATTCCATGCGCGACATCTTTCTGATGGCGAGGCCGGTCGCGACCGGATCCTGGCTACTGCTTTTGTTTTTCGCACTCTACAGCGGAAAGCGGGCGGTATTGGGCGTGTTTTTGACTTACCCGTTCGTATCGCTGCTGCTGAAGCCGATCAACCGTGGCCCTGCAGTTTTCTATTCACTGTTGCTTGCAGCAGGACTTGCGATTGTTGTCATCGGCAACGGAACTTTCTTTGACCTTCCGCTGGGGATGCAGCGCGCGCTTTCCACACTCCCCGGGAATTGGGATCCTAGAGTGGTGTCGGCCGATGGGGGGTCAAGCGATGCCTTCCGGGAGCAGATGCGCGAGTTGGCCTGGAACAGAATCCACGAAAGCCCTTGGCTGGGCCGCGGGATCGGTATCAATATCGCCGACCTAAGAGGCATGGATATTGGTGCTGGCTACAACACCGTTGCGCTGCTTGCTGCCGGAGGTGCCTGGCACAGCACCATCGTGGGTATTATGGCCGATCTTGGAATCCCGGCCCTTGGGTTCTGGATTATTTACGTGATTGCCTCGCTTTTCCTTGGATACGAAGTTTATCGGATGGCGCCCGAGAAGAGTTATCAACAACTTCTGGCGGGGGCTTTTGTTCTCCTTTTCATGTCCGACCTCCTTCGGTCCTACACCAGTGGCTCGGCCTATATCTGGTGCCTCAACCAATGGTGGATGTATGGCATTCTGGTCGGAATGAGATATTCGCTCCTCGAGGAGAAGAGAAGGGATCGTCAAAAGATCAAGAAGGGAGTTTCCTCGCTCGACGCCCCCGAATTGCCCGGTCCGGTCCGGCCGGTTCCCGCAGGTCGCGCCTGACACCGTCTGGCCGGAATCCGCAGTTGAACCACTAAAGACCACTAAATGTCACTAAATGACAGCATGTTACGAGTTTGTTAATCATTCACCTGCGCGTTGAATGGCTCGAAATGCCCATTCCTGTTGTATGTCCTTCTATCTGTGTGAATCTTGTTAATCTGCGGCAAAACCTTCTGCGGTTTTTTGGATAAACCATTTCAACCAGTATTTTGCTGAACTTGTTTTCTTCATTCCTCACAAAAGTCCGCACGCTTTTTGCCGCTCGACCGACTGTCCGTTCGCATTTCTGGCAAACTCTGGCCAATTACACGCAAACTGGAATGGGGGTGATGATGGGGGTGGTTCTGGCGCGGATTCTGACCCCTCACGACTTCGGCGTATTCGGTTATGCGGCGTCGCTGGTTGTGATCGCGTTTATCCCGGCCAACTGGAACCTGTCCCAGATGCTGGTGCCTGATGGCGGGAAAACCCGCAGCCTCTATTTCGAGTGCCTTGGTTTTGCCTGGGGCATCGTGGCAGCCAAATTTCTTTTGCTCTGCGGTCTCACGGCTTATCTATGGTTCCGGGGCGATCGGGAAGCGGCAGCCATCGCGGCGCTTTTCGGCTATCCCACGCTTTTTAACGATATCGTCAATGTTCAGAGGGCAGTCTGCGAGGGCCGCGGGCAATTCAAAATCAACTTTTACAATGCGGTGCTGACCATCCTCGTGGCCCTTGGGTTCGGGGCGCCACTGGCGTTGATGGGGTTTGGTCCCTACGCGCTCGTCCTCCCGACTCCCGTGCTGATCATCGGGCAGTTGATCCTTTACGGAAGAGCAACCGGACTCCCAGTGTTTTCACTCCGGGAGATGCGTTTTCCGCTCCAATATTTCGGGAGGGGATTCCAAATGTGGCTGATCTCCTCCTGCGAGCAGGCATTGTCACGGGTCGACAAGGTGATCGTGGCGAGCTTTTCGGGAGAGGCGGCGCTCGGCAACTATTCCCGGGCCTTCAACTACGCGCCGATGAGCCACCAGTTGTTGAACTCCCTGCTCACCAACCCGACCGTTTCAGCCCTCGCGCGCCAGCAGGATCGCGGGCGGCGTATTGGCATCATTTGGAAAACCGCCGCGCTCGTCATCGGTTCGGGGGCGATCAACTGGCTTCTGGTTCTTCTTCTCTCCCGCCCGCTGGTTCCGTTGGTTTTCGGCCCCCAGTGGGTTTCTTCCATTCCCTTCTTTGAGGCATTCGGCGGCTTGAGCCTCGCCTATGCGGTTTCCGGTCTGCCCATGACGATTCTTTTGAGCCAGCGCCGTTACGGAATGATCGCCGGGATCCGCCTTCTCTTCACCTGCCTCATTCTCGGTGGGTTCTACCTGGCCTTTGCGCGCGGCCACTATCTTCTTGGGCCTCACATCCTCGTCTACGGGCTCATCGCGCAGGGGGTCGTCATGTTCCCCTTTGCCTATCGGGGGCTCTTCCGGATATAAGATCAGGATGCCATCTCAAAAGATCTCCCTGCTGACACCCTGGAAGTGGAGGGACAAATACGACTGGTTCCGCCGCGACCTCGGGCTTGTTTGCGATGCCCTCTGCCGGCGCGGCCACCAGGCGGAACTGATCGTTCTTCACGCCGACGGCATGCCCTCAGATGACCCCCGGCTGGTCGGGGCAACTCAGGAGGAACTGCACGACCCAGCCTGGTGGGCCGCCCGCAAGTCGGATGTCGTCATCTCCATTGCAGGCTTCCGCCCGTCAGCCTGCCCGATTCATCACGCCATCAAAAAAGCCGGCGTTTTGTTGTGGAATAAAATGGACACGGACGGGGCACTGGGAACCCACATCACCCCACTTCTGTCACTCTATAACCAATGGTGCAGTGCCGCCATCAAGCGCAAGCCTATTCCATGGTTGTCCGCACCCCTTTTATTTTTGTATCGCAGGCTGACTGATGGAGAAGGCCGGGGGATTCAGATGATCGATATGTGCGATAAATTTCTTGTCGAATCTCCACTGGCCGTCTCAAGAACACAGCGATTTTTTCGTCGCCAAAGAAGAGTGGATCTCGCCTCGCAAGTTGAACTTTTTCCAGGCCCCGCGCCCGGCGATCGGATTTTTGAGTCTCATCACAAAAAGGAAAACCGAATCATTGCCGTGGGACGTTGGAATGAATTTGTCCAAAAGGATACTCCCAAGCTTTTTCGGGTTCTTAATGCATTCCTCACGCTGAATCCGGAGTTTTCTGCAGATGTGGTCGGTCTCTATAATGACGACGTAATGAAGCTCCATGCCAGCCTTCCAGCTCATACGAGAAATCGCATCCTAATCCACGGAAGAATCCCGAACGAACAGCTCACCTCCTACTATCAAAAAAGCAAAATTCTGCTTTGTGCATCGCGGACCGAGTCCGTGCATATTGTCAGCGTTGAGGCGCTCTGCTGTGGGTGCAGTATTGTTGGTTCAGATTGGATTGCCTCGATGCCATACTATGCTGGGTCAAATTCAGGGATCTCTGCATGCGGACGCTCGGATGGGGCGTTTTTAGACGCGCTTTCCGCGGAAGCTGCGGAATGGCGTCGGGGAGCCAGAGACCCGGTGGAGATCAGCCGACATTTCCGGTCGGAGCTTTCGGCCGACGCCGTGGCATGCATCGTTGAAAGACTCCTGGGTGAGAATCTGCCCACGCAGATGGAACCGACCTGAACCTGAAAACGGTGGTTGCCCGCGAAGGAGCGAAGCCGCAAAGGAGAAGAAGGCGGAAAAGCCGGCAGATTTTTCAGTCAGCTCTTCAAGGGATGGAACGCATCAACGACTTTTGGCCGCCAGAGAATAGGCCTCATGCAAAATCCTGGGAATGCGGGAGGCAAGGTAGGTGGAGCGGACCCGTTCTCTTGCGGCAGATGCAAGCTCTCCGGCGCGGGAGGGGTTCTTCCACGCCTCCCGGAGCGCCTGATAAATTTCCTCCGCGGTGCGGTTCGGGTTGGAGAGTTCCAGGGCGATACCGGCTTCCGGGGTGACCGCGTCCCCGGGGCCCCCGGCCTTCAGGACAATTGGCAGGCATCCGGCCGCCATCGCCTCGATGAGGGTCAGCGAGGTGTTGTCGCGCAGGCTCGGCAGCAGAAAAACATCCGTCTGCACAAGCTTTTCAAAATATTCCTCTCCCTTCAGGGCGGGGAGAAAAGTGACATGATCCCGAAGTCCGAGCTCGTCCGACATCCGGGCATAGGCCGGCCCGTCGGGCCCGTGATTTCCAAAAGTATAATGGAACGGGATCCCGGAATCGCGGAGCTTTGTCAGTGCCACGAGGCTCATATGAATTCCCTTGCGTCCCTCCAGAGTTCCTCCGCTGAAAATTCTCAGGAGTCCGGGATTCCGGGAGCGGGCGGATGCCAGGCCAACGATTTTCTCGAACTTGGAATCTTCCAGAAGCATCGGGCAGCGGAGAACCGGGCAGCGGGTGCCGAGCCGCAGAAGCATCTTGTCGGTATCGAGGTTTGTCGAGATGGCGACCGCGGTCCGGCGGGCGGTTTTCCGTGCCAGCGGCCGAAAGCGGTCTTTCCAATTGCTGAGGATCCGTCCGATTTCGAGGTATTTCGCCTTTGGGGTGAGGACGGTCAAATAACGCAGTGGGAAGCGCTCGCCACCGCCGAGGGGGCCCCAGACCAGCGGTAGGCCGGAGTCGACAAGGGGCGATCCAAGCCGCCATGTGGCGATCGAGGTATGGTGGGCGATGTCAAAGTTTTCGCGCGCCAAAACCTCCCTCATTGTTGCCGCACATGCCGTCTGGAATTGGGCGGCGCGCTTCCATGTCTGGAGCCTCGCGGTGAAGCGGTCCTTGGAGTATCCCCAGACCGGTTGGCCGACCGGGGTGACCATGACGTGGGGCGGCAGAAGGCCTTCCTCCCTTGCACGGTGGAGGTCCTTCAGGTCGTAGTCCGCACAAAGAAGATGAACGTCATGGTGGTCTGCAGCGGCCTTCAGCCAGACCCAGCCGACCGAATGTTCAGAAACCAGATACGGCGAACAGGCCGCCGCCGCCATCAAGATGCGCATCGCAAAAACGGTATCAGCCAAAACAGATCATGGGGAAGAGGAAACCGTCTGTGGAATGCGGAATGCGGAATGCGGAATGTGGAATGCGGAATGCGGAATGCGGAATGCGAAAACGGTGATTGCCCGCGAAGGCGCGAAACCGCAAAGGAGAAGAGGGGAGGAAGCCCGGCGGATTTTTCAGTCCGCTGTTCTTTACAATATTTTCCTCGGTGATTCAAAACCGGTTTTTGGATTTAATCCGAAACCGTTTTTCTCTGCGGGCCCTGCGTCTCTGCGTGAACAAACAGCCGGATCCGGGTTTTATGGCATCCGGGTTTGGTTTTTCATTTTGGATTGGTGTTCGTGCGGGTCGGGTTAGAATGAGTCCGGATGAACTGGCTGTTTCTGACTCCCCGTCAATACTACGTGGGCTACTCTTGGCTTGGTAGGGATATCGGCCTCGCCTGCATGGGGATGAGGGAGATCGGGGTGCGGGCTTCGTTCGCGGTGTATCGTTCCGAGGGGGTGCCCGAGCATCCTCCCTTCCTGCCGATTGAGCCGGAAGATGTGGCTTCGCCATCCTGGTGGAAAGCTTCCGGATTCACCCATCTTTTCACCCTCACCAGCGCGAGGCGGGAGTATGAACCCGTGCTCCGGGCCGCCAGATCGGCGGGTGTCTTTGTTGCGGTGCGGATGGATTCCGATGGATGGCAGAGTCCCCGCCAGGGGTTTCGCAGGTATTTTGAAGATCTGGCCCGTGCAAACAGGGACGCCGGCAGGTCTGCCTCCTGCGTCAGGGCCTTTACCAAGACGCTCGCGTTCCGACTCGCCCCTGGAGTTTCCGACCGCGTCTGGCTCCGGCAGTTCGAACTCACGGATGCGATCTGTATCGAATCCCCGGTCGCGGCCGGACGTTTGTCGGCATTTTTTGATCTATGGAGGCGACAGGATCTCGCCCGGCGGATCCGCATCATTCCCGGGCCGGTTCCCCCCGATTTTGTGGTTCGTCCGGATATTCAAAGGAGAAAGCGGATCGTCGCCACCGGACGCTGGCGTTATCTCCAGAAGAATGCAGAGCTTGTTGCCGCCACTCTCCGGAGCTTCCTTGGAAGCCACCCCGACTGGGATGCCGTTCTGATCGGAAACGGAGAGGAAAAGCTGGAGCGCCTGCTCGGGCCGCACCCCGACCGCATCCGCATCACCGGCCGCATCGGTCGCGAGCAACTGCCCGGGGAATACGCTGCCGCACGCATCGCTCTCTCGACGTCGTTTGCCGATGGCTTCCCCAATGTTCTGGCGGAAGCCGTCTGCTGCGGGTGCTCGGTTGTGGCTCCAGCCCACATCTCCAGCTCTCACTACTTCTGCGGGAAGAATTCCGGAACGCTCTATGACGGATTGCGTGTTTCCAGCGCATCGGAGGCGCTGGATGAGGAGGCGCGTGCATGGGGAAAATCACGAAGATGCCCGGATGTAATCGCAAACGGCTTTCAAAGCGAACTCAGGCCAGCCGCCGTTGCGGAAATGCTTTTGCGCGCATTATAGGAAACGGACATCTTATTAACTGTTCATTATGTGAAACTTGTAATTAGTTCAGACGTTTGATTTTCATGGCGCGAACTCGTTTTTTCGCGTTACTCCGCTCTGCTTTTCGCGTAAACCACACCCACTCATGCTCACGACCACCCGCGATACTTACGAGGCAACCATGCGGCGCGCCCGCATCAAGCAGATGGCGGAGAAACTCATTCCCCGCTCGCTCTACCGCCTGATCCGTCCGTATTGCGTGAGTGGAAACCGCGATGAACACTGGATACGCCAGGTCTTGAACCGCGAAACGGAAAAGTGGATCGCAGAGCTCGGGCCGGAAAAACTCGATGTGTTCGAGGTTTCCGGAGACGATTGGCAGGACAAGCTTCCCTTCAAAAGCCACAAGTTTGCGTTTTACCCGGAATACGATGTCTGCGAGCGTCCCTATGAGGGGCAATACGACCTGGTGGTCGCCGAGCAGGTCTTCGAACACCTGCTCTGGCCCTACAGGGCCGCAAGGAACGTCCTGCAGATGCTTCGGCCGGGCGGATATTTCCTGGTGACGACCCCGTTTCTTGTCCGCGTTCACGCCTACCCGAACGATTGCACCCGCTGGACGCCCCAGGGGATGAAGCACTTCCTCGCCGAGGCGGGATTTCCGATCGAGGGCATCCGTGTGGATGCCTGGGGGAACCGGAAGTGTGCGGTCACCAACTTCACCCGCTGGCAGATCTACCAACCGTGGAGGCACTCGCTGGTTAACGAGCCGGACTACCCAGTGGTGGTTTGGGCACTGGCGAGAAAACAGGGGGGGGAGTCCAATTTATGATGAAAAAACTGCTCAAATTCTTTTTGAAGAGGCATTCCTTCTCCGGCTCCGCACACTATTGGGAAGAACGATATCAAGCGGGAGGACATTCCGGACAAGGCAGCTACGGGAGGTTGCAGGAGTTCAAACGAGAGACTCTCAATCACATGATTTCCGAGAACTCCCTCTCCTCAGCCATTGAATTCGGATGCGGCGATGGAGCCCAGTTGGAGGGGATCCGGTGGCCGAGATACACAGGGTTGGACGTCAGTTGCAAAGCGGTGGAACTCTGCCGGAAAAAATTCGAATCAGATTCCACCAAATGCTTCATGACGGCAGGGGAGTATTCCGGGCAAAAGGCTGACGCCTCGCTTTCGCTGGATGTCCTCTACCATCTCGTTGAGGACTCTGTTTATGAGGCATATATGGCACGACTTTTCGCTGCGGGCGAACGGTTCGTCATTATCTACTCGACAGATATTGATTTGGATAGCGGCGGGGACCTCCACGTCCGTCACCGCGCATTTACCGATTGGATCAGCAAAAACGCGACGTCATGGGGGCTGGTTGCCAGGATACAAAACCCCTACCATCCCACGGACATCAATCGTCCTCTGAATGGCGAGAGCGCGGCGGATTTCTTTATTTTCAGGAAGCTCGGCGCGTGAAATCAAAGCAGCAGCTATTGGTGTTGATAGGAACGCGGCCTGAGGCGATCAAGCTGGCGCCCGTGGTGCTGGCGCTTGCCCGCTCCAGATTCCTTGCCCCGCATGTCTGTCTTACCGGACAGCATGCGACTATGGCTGCGGAGATGCTTGCGCATTTCGGCCTCAAACAGGATTCCATTCTAGTTGCCCGCCGTGGGGGACAAGGGCTCACCGGCCTGGTTGGCACAGTGGCCTCGGAACTGGCGCATGCGCTCGCCAGGCTCCAGCCGGCGGGCATTATCGTGCAGGGGGATACCACCTCCGCAATGCTCGGTGCGATCGCCGGGTTCTACGAAAGGATTCCCGTTTTCCATATCGAAGCCGGGTTGAGGAGTTTCGACATGGAGCAGCCGTTTCCGGAGGAATTCAATCGCAGGGTGATCTCCCTGGCCGCATCGCTGCACTTCTGCCCGACGGGGGTGTCCCGGGCAAACTTGCTGGCGGAGGGGGTTCCGGGGAAATCGCTCATGGTGGCGGGGAATACGTGCATCGACGCACTGATGTTGACGCTGTCCAAAAGCAGAGAAAAGCGCCGGATATTTTCGGCCGGGAAGCGGGGGATTCTTGTCACCGGGCACCGCCGCGAAAACTGGGATCTCGGTTTGGAGTCCATGTGCCGGGCGCTGGCAAAGATCGCGGCTGGTCACGACGACGTGGAAATTGTTTATGCGGTGCACCCCAATCCCCTGGTCAAGAGGGTCGCTTCCGAGATCCTCTCAAAAACTCCCAATGTCAGGCTGGTGGATCCGCTCGGCTATGCGGATTTCTGCGGAGCCATGCGCGACGCAACGCTGATCATCAGCGATTCCGGCGGAGTTCAGGAGGAGGCTCTGGCATTGGGGACCCCGGTGCTGGTCACACGAAATGTGACGGAGCGGCCCGAGGTGTTGAAATGGAAGACGGTCCGTCTCGTGGGAACAGAGGAGGCGACGATCTGCCGCGAGGCGAACCGGCTGCTGAATGATCCCCGCCACCTGCGTGAGGCCAGCCGTCCCCATTTCCCCTTCGGAAAAGGAGATGCATCCCTTCGAATCGCAAAACGGATCGAAGGCTTCTACCAGCCAGCGGGTCGGACTTCCCGAAAATGAAGCTTTTCGTTCTCAGCTCCGGCTACCCTGACCCCGGCGGTTCGACCCTGTGCGGATTCGTTCATGCCAGGTGCCTGGAATATGTCCGGCTTGGGGCCGAGGTCCGCGTGTTTGTCTACTACGGAGACCCAAGGGAGTATGTCATCGACGGCATTCCCGTGAGGCACGCGCCGATGGACGAAATTTTTCGGGTTATTTCGCAGGACCAGCCGGACGCCTGCGCCGTCCACTTTCCGATCCGTGAGTTTTGCGAGGCCCACGACAGACACCGCCCGGGCATTCCGTTCGGCCTGTGGTTTCACGGGATGGAGACTCTCTCCTGGATGCGGCGGCTCTTCAACTTCTCCGACGCCTTCGGATTTTTCAAATACGCCTGGCACAATTCCATCCAGCTCCGGGTGCTGCGAACCTTTCTGCTCAAGAACGGGGGAAACCGGAACGTGCGGCTGGTGTATGTTTCGGAGTGGATGCACCGCATTGCCGAGGCTGACCTCGGGATCCGGATTCCGGATTATCGAACGATTCCGAACCCGATCGATTGCGAACATTTTGCCCACCATCCCAAATCGCCGGAGCAGCGCTTCGATGTTCTTTTGCTGAGGTCCTTTGATTCGCGCAAATACGCCAACGACATCTCGGTGGATGCGATCCGAATGCTCTCCAGGACGGCAGGAAAGGACTTCGCCAGATTTCGATTCCGGATTTTCGGCAAGGGGAGGCATTTCAAGGAGCTCACTTCAAAGCTCGTGGGCTTTCCCAACGTCTCCTGCGAGGAGAGGTATTTTCCGAGGGAGGAAATTCCAGCGGTCCATCGCGGATCGGGGGTCTTTCTCTGCCCGACGCGTCAGGATGCGCAGGGGGTTTCCATGTGCGAAGCAATGGCCAGCGGCCTGGTGCCGGTGACATCCCTCAACACCGCAATTCCCGAATTTGTGACGCACGAGAAGGACGGGCTTTTGGCCCGCAGCGCTGCGGAGGTGGCGGACGCGCTGCTCCGGCTCGCCCGCGAACCGGAATTTTTCATGAAGCTTTCCGCGGGAGCCGCCGGGCGGATGCGCTCGCAGTGCGAGGGGCGCTCGGTTGCCAAGCAGGAGATGGCTCTCCTGTTTCCGGATGCCGCATCATGAAAAAAATCCTCTTCATCTCGCATGCTGCCGCGGTCGGCGGAGCGACGCGGAGCATCATGTTCCTTGCGAAGCACACCCCGGACAGCCTGCTTCTGGTTCCCAACGACGGTCCGATCCTCGACCTGTACCGGCAGAACGGGATCCGGTTTGAGATCCAGCGGGTGCCGAATCTCTTCTACTCGACCTACCAGTCGGTGAGCCTTTTCGGGATCGCGCGCTTCCTGAAGGATCTCCCCAAGCTGGCGGCGCTCGATAAATACATCCGGGCAGGTTACACCACGCTCCATTTCAACGAGATCGTGTTTGCTCCGACAATCTTTCTCCTGCGGTTGGTTTACGGCAAAAAGATCCGGATCGTGACACATGCGCGCGTAACGATGCCAGTGCACCGCCTGGGCTGGTCCCGCGCACTTTTTCTCCGGATGCTGCGCTCCAGCGATGTCATCATCGCCATCGGGAAAAACGAGTTGGAAGCCTTCCGGGATTTTCCTTGCGCCGTCCGGATCACCAACCCGGTGGAATTCGGCGACTATGTTCCACAGTTCCGGAAGACGGAAACGCTGCACAAGCAGTTTGATATTCCCGAGGATGTGGTGATCGCGGGATCCTTCGCCCAGTTGCACAAGGGAAAGGGGCAGGATTTCCTCGTCCGTTGCCTGCGTGACCATCCGGTCCCCAACTTCCGTCTGATTCTATTCGGAGAGGGGGACATGGAACAGGAACTGAAGGATTACATTTGCGCCAACGGCTTGGAAAACTCCGTCATTCTGGCAGGATATACCAACAACGTGCTGGCCGCCATGGAGGGCTGCGACTTCATCATCCGCGCAGAGGATTTCGGCTATCTCGGCCGGGATATCATCGAAGCCAACGCCCTCGGCGTCCCGATTCTGACATCGCTTGCGGTGGGTTATGAGGACGGCGAACTGTTCGAGGATGGATACAATGGCTTTTCGTTCGGACCCGGCGACCAGGCCGGCTTTTCCCGTGCTCTCCATGAAATGCTTGCTGGAAAATCCGAGCTCCTGGGACGGACCGTTCGGGACAAAAGAGGGTTTACTTTCGCAGATGAATATGCAGGCTTTGTCCGCAGATATTATCTGCCCGATTGAGGCGGGAACCTGTCCGCCCGGCTGGAAACAGCAGACACAGCTGCCGCCAAACAAAACAAAAATCCAAAACCCTATGTCGAAGTCAATTTACCGTGTTTGCAAGGATGTGTGGCACAGCATGCCCCTGTCCGTTCGTGATCAGCTCCGCCAAAATCCTCTGGGCAGGTGGATGGTTGGAACTGTCGTCAACCAGACGATCAAAGGAGCCCGGCATCAGGAAATCTACGATGAACTCTACTACCAGCGGGTTGACGAGTGCGCGGTGGCGGCAGCGCCCGTGATGGTGGGTTCGATGATCAAAAAGTTTCGCCCGAAGACCCTGATCGACGTGGGGTGCGGTACGGGTGCGCTTCTGGCCGAGTTCACAAGGAATGGCGTGTCCTGCACCGGATTTGAATATTCGGAGCGGGGTCTCGCCAAATGCCGCGCCAACGGATTGAACGTCCATGCTTTCGATCTTGAACAGGATGCGCCTCTCCCGGAGAAGGGGCCTTTCGACGTCGCAACCAGCTTTGAGGTGGCCGAACATCTTCCCGCTTCGCTGGCCGACCGTTTTGTGGAACTGCTCTGCAGCCTATCCTCCCAGGTGGTCCTCACGGCTGCGACGCCCGGACAGGGCGGGCTCGACCATGTCAACGAACAGCCCCTGGAATACTGGATTGAAAAGTTCCGGAAACGGGGTGCCAAGCTGGACGAAGAAACGACGGCTGCTTTCCGCTCGGATTGGAAATCAATCAATATTGCCAAGTGGTATTCTGACAACGTTATGGTTTTTCAGGTGCCCCCGAAACGCAGTTGACCGAAAAAGGCATCAGGGCCAGCTGATGATTCGGCAGGGATGGTTTGCCGAGCCGTCCAACTGTGTGAATCTTGTTAATCTGCGGTAAACCCTTCTAAGGACTGCATGCAGATCTCACGCTCGCGTTGTAGCGTCGCTCTATGAGCGTCGATGCCAGCAAAGAGAGCGACGGTCACAGACCGCCGCTACACCCTGCGGCTTCCCAAAACGGAGTGTGAGGTATGAGGGTCAGGTCCCTGCGCAACGGCAGCCGGGTTCAAGCATTGACAAAGCTTCGGATGACATCCGCGACAGCGGCTTGCTGCTCTGCGCTGATCTCCGGGAAGATTGGCAGGGATAAAATTTCCCCTGCATGGCGCGAAGCCACCGGAAAATCCGCTGCCGTGTGCCCGAGCCTTTTGTAGGCGGTCAGCAGCGGAAGCGGGGTTGGGTAGTGCCGGGTGGTGTCGATGCCGGCTTTCTTGAGCGTGTCCTGCAGGGCGTCGCGTCGCGGTGACCGGATGCAATAGACATGATAGACGTGCTCCACGCCCTCGCGAACGGCGGGGGTGACGATACCAGGGATGCCGGACAGCAGTTCATTGTACCTTGCCGCGGCCACACGACGCGCTTCGGTCCAGCCGGTGAGGTGGGGAAGCTTGGCGGAGAGGATCGCTGCCTGAAGGCCGTCCATCCGGCTGCAGACGCCCTCCATCTGGTGGTCGTGCTTGTTAGTCCGGTCGGCGCCGTGATTCGCAAACATGCGGCACTTCGCCGCCAACTCGTCATCATCCGTGATGATGGCCCCGGCGTCTCCATAGGCGCCGAGGTTCTTCCCCGGGTAGAAGCTGAATGTTCCCGCATTTCCCAGAAGGCCGATCCGGCGGCCTTTGTATCCGGCCAGATGGGCCTGCGCGCAATCCTCCACCACAAACAGACCGTGCTTTTTTGCGATTGCAAGGATGTCGTCCATTGCGGCCGGCTGCCCGAGAAGGTGGACCGGCAGGATGGCCTTTGTTCGAGGCGTGATCTTCGCCTCGATGAGGGCGGGGTCCAGGCAGTAGAAGGCATCCTCCAGATCCACGAACACCGGGGTTGCACCTGTGAGCGAGATCGTTTCGCTCGTTGCGATCCAACTGTTGGCGGTCGTGATGACCTCATCTCCCGGCCCAACCCCGAGCATCTTCAGGGTGACAAAGATCGCATCCGTGCCGTTCGCGCAGCTCACACAGTATTTGGCTCCGGAGGCTTTCGCGAACGCCTCCTCGAAGGCGGCAACATATTTTCCCCGGACGAACGCGGTCTCGGAAATCACCGAGGCGATGGCGGCATCGATTTCGGGTTGGATGGAACGATACTGGGCTTTGAGGTCAACGAATGGGATGGGCATGGGATGATGAAGAGGTTTGCTGCAAATCAGGGTGTTTTTTAAAAATGACGCAGAAATTTTGCCGGATTTCCCGCGTAGATTCCGGGCCGGGAAATAGTGCGTGTAACAACACTGCCCGCGCCAATGACCACATCGTCGCAAATTTCCACCGGAAGAACGGTCGAATTGGTGCCGATCGATACGCGGTTTCCAATTTTCGTGCTCTTCCAAAGCGCCTTGTTTCCACGGGCGGGACCACCGGTTTGGAAGAGGTCGTTCACAAACATGGCACCGTGCGAAATAAAACAGTCGTCCCCGATTTCAACGAGTTCGCAGATAAAGGCATGCGACTGAATTTTGCAGCGTGCCCCGATCCGGACGCCGCTCTGGATTTCCACGAAGGGCCCGATGAAGGTTGAGGTGCCGATTTCACAGCCGTAGAGGTTGACCGGCTCCACAACCGTGCATCCTTCGGCAAAGGAGACGTTGTTGATGCCTGCCCGAAGAAGCTTGAATGGGGCGGCGGACATCAGCCGGGTTTCTGGGCCTGTTCCAGGATCCTGACCACTTCCCGGGCATGGGCCGGTCCGGTGAGGCAGGTGGATTTCCCCGCGATGCAGTCAAGGAAGTGGTCGATTTCGACCTTGAGCGGCTCTCGGAAGTTGATTTTCGGGATGTGAATGTCCCCGCTCCGGTGGACGAACTGGAGAGGGGTGGGCTTATCGTAATCCATCCGCTCTCCGAGGATCGCCTTCGGCTCGATGCCCATGTCGTAAATGGCGATCTTGTTGTCGGCGACATCGTCGTAGATGACCATTTTCTTCGATCCGACGACGGTCATTTCCCGGACCTTGTGGGGGTCGAGCCAGCTCACATGGACCTGGGCCATGACTTTGCCCGGATAGGCGATCTGAAGAAATGTCACATCCTCGATCCCCGGTTGGATGAAGTCCATGCCGGTGCGGGTGATGGAAACCGGAACCGGGTCGCCGAGTAGATACTGGATGATGCTCACATCATGGGGAGCCAGGTTCCAAAGGGCATCGACATCGCTGCGGATGCGGCCGAGATTGAGGCGGCGGCTGTAGATGTAGCGGATGTCGCCCAGTTCTCCGGAGTCGATGAGGCCCTTGAGATAGCGGACGGCATCATTAAAAAGAAACGTGTGAGCCGCCATCGCAACGAGGCCTTGCTCCCCGGCCAGAGCGGCGATCTGGTCAACCTCCGCGACCGAGGTGGCGAGCGGCTTCTCGACGAGGACATGCTTGCCTGCCCGGAGGCAGCGCATCGCAATGTCGAAATGGGTGGCGGCGGGAGTGGAAATGACAACGGCATCGATCCCGGGCGAAGTGATGACATCGTCGGGGGACCCGGCGGTTTGAAGGCCGGGATAATTCTTCGAGACGAACTCCCGGCGCTGGGGGGAGGGGTCGACGACGCAGGCGAGTTCGCAGCGGGGATTCGAGGCGAGGTTGCGAAGAAGGTTCGGCCCCCAGTAGCCAACCCCGAATTGTGCGATGCGTGGCGTGTCCATACTCGGCAGCTACTCAATCAGGTTGTTTTCATTTCTCCAGCCGAAAAATCGGGCCGATATTTTCGTTGGGGCGGCGCCCCGGTTTGGCCCGGAGCCCGAATCCCACGGATCTCCTGCGGGCTCGACATTTTCCAGCAGGCTGCAAGTTTTGAGCCATGGAAAGCACGCGTTCTCCGGGCAACCTTCTCTATTCCGCATGGGATGTTTTCTGGATCCGGGCCAGTTTTTTGGTTTCGACAGCGAGGAGCCGGATTTCGCTTGCGCTCCAGGGCTGCGCTCCGGGGAGGGACTTTGCCACCTCCGGGTGCTGCTCGTTCAAGGCACGGATGGCGGGGGCCATCCGGATTGGAAGCCATGTGCGGCTTCAGGCCCACTGGCGCAGCAACCGCGTCGGGCTTTCCGGGCCGGTGCTTCTTCAAACATTCGGGGATGGCCGGATCGAAATCGGTGACAGCAGCGGGGGCTCTGCGGTGGTCCTTTCCTCCCGCTCCCTGATCAAAGTCGGTCGGTTTGTCAACCTCGGCGGAAATGTCCGCATCTTTGACCACGACTTCCATGCGCTGGATCCCGCGCGTCGGCGTTTGGGCCTGAATGAGCAGGCCTCCCATATCCGGACGTCTCCGGTGGAAATCGGTGACGATGTCTTTGTCGGGGCAAATGCCCTCATCCTCAAGGGCGTGACCATCGGCCCGCGCAGCATTGTTGCCGCCGGCGCGGTTGTTTTCAAGGGGGAGTATCCCGCGGACTGCACGCTTGCGGGAAATCCGGCGCAGGTGGTCAGGCGGATGCCGGTTGCTCCGAATGAGTGATTTTGCGTGGAGCGGGCAGCGCCCGTCCCCCCGCTTCTTTCTTTTCCTACAGAAAATATCCCGTTAGAAAGGCATGTGAATGCCTGACTCCGCCAGAATGCCAGATCGTTCCGTTTTTCAGGACTGGAGCGCCAATGCCGGAAATCCGAAGGGGAAGCTTGTGATGATCGCTTTTCGCGTGGCCCACCTGCTCAGATTCGGCCCCCGGTGGCTTTTCCCCCTGACCGCTTTTTACGGGATCTGTTACCGGATCCTTGTCGAGTGGGTGCTCGGTGTGGAATTGCCATGGAAAACGAAGATCGGCCCCGGACTGCGCCTCGAGCACGGCCAGGCACTTGTTGTCAACGACGGGACCATCATCGGAGGGGGATGCACCCTTCGGAACGGAGTGACGATCGGGATCAAGCAGACCGGACCGGGCCGTTATTCTTCGGCCCCTGTGCTCGGAGACGGCGTGGACATCGGTGCCAATGCCTCGATCATCGGACCGGTCCGGATCGGCGATGGCGCGGTCATTGGAGCCGGGGCTGTCGTCGTGAAGGACGTGCCGGCCGACGCTGTGGTCGGGGGCAATCCGGCGAAGATCCTCCGATCTCGAGCGGGTCAAACAATTCTATAGCCGCTGCTTTCCGGCGGCGAGAGCCGCAGGGTGTAGCGGCGGTCTGTGACCGTCGCTCGCTGCGCTGTGCAACCACGTAGGAATCGTCGCTCATAGAGCGACGCTACAACGCGACCGTGAGATATGCGGGCTAAGAGCGAAAACGGAAGTCCAGCCAGCGGGGAGGGGAATCCCTCCTGCGAGCCGGGTCCCCGGGCATAAAAAGAGAAACAGCCCGGCGGCGGGGGAAGTAGGCTCCCGCCCTGATCCGGCGTGACAGGTGGCGCAGTTTCAGAAAAATCAAACCGCCGGCGGGAATCGGCATTTCGCTTTTCCAGAGGGCTTTTTCGCCCGCTGAGAGGGCGTTTCCACTCAGGTTTTTTGCTCCCAGGACAAATGTTGAGATCGTTTCAGGGAACGCATGAATTTTCACACCTGAGTCCAACAACCGGGCAATCCACTCGGAGTCCCCAATGGAGCGGAATCGGTTTCCCAGCCACATCCCGCGATCCAAGATGCTTTTGCGGAAAAACAGGGAGCTGGAATGGAGGTTGAGGTTGAAAGCCTGGACGTATTCGCGAATCGGGGGGATCCCGGGCCGGAATGAGCGGGCCTCCAGATGTTCGTTCAAGAGCACCGTGTCGCCTACAAGCATCTCCGCTTCGGGATGCGCATCAAAAAACCGCGCGACCCGGGACAGGGCCTCGGGCAGATACTGCTCGTCGCAGTTCAGCCAGGCGCAGATGGTGCCGGTGGATCTCCGGAGTCCCCGGTTGATGGCGTCATACATTCCCTCGTCGCGCTCCGAGAAGATCGCGAGTGAGTAATTTGAAATGCGAAATGTGGAATGTGAAATGAGCGTGCCATCGCGGTAGAAATCCGCGCCGATCTCACGGGCGAATTCTTCGATGCCGGGCGAACCTGCATCCTGGATGATGTGTTCCACCGCCAGGGTCGGGATGTCCAATTTGGAATTTGGAATGTGGAATTCTGAGTCGGGATTCCGCATTGCGTTGCTCGCAACGTCGATCTGGTCGCGGACGCTGGCGACCGCGAGCCGCAGCCAGTCGAGCTGGTTGAAGCCGGGAGTGATGATCGAGAATTTCACAGGTGAAGCATCTGGTGCAAAAGGCTTCGATAGTCGCTGGTGCCGGTCTCGAGGCGGAAACGGGCTTCATACCTCGTGCGGGCGGTGAGGGAAATCCCGGGCAGGCGGGACGGATCGGCGAGCATCTTTCGCAGGGCGTCGCTCAAGCGGATGGGAAGCCGGCTGTCGACAGGCACGCAGGGAGCGTCCGGGCCCAGCACGTCGCGGTTTCCCCGCCATTCGGTTGCGACGACCGGCAACCCCCACATCATGGCTTCCGCCATGACGAGTCCGAAGGATTCGTAGGGTGCGATCGATGGGAAGACGAACAGGTGGGCACCTTGGAATTTTCGGGCTTTCGAATCCTCCCGCAGGACCCCAGTGATCTCAACGCGATCGGAGATTCCGAGTTCCGAGATCCGGGCCCGGCAATCCTGCTCGGTGTAAGGGGGAAGAAACTCCCCCATGAGGCAAAGGCGGACGTGGGGAAAGTCGGCGGCGAGCATTCCAAATGCCTCAATGAGCTGTGGCGTTCCTTTGAGATCGTAGAGATGCCCGGCGTAGAGGATGTTGAATGAGGGGGGGGCGGATGCGGAATGCGGATTGCGGATTGAGGAAGGTGGATTGAGGAATGCGGAGTAGTCGGGCAGCATGCTCCCGGGGTTTTCATCGGGGAGCCGGTGCGGGATGACCCGGATGTCTTCGATGCCGAGGGCGGCTGGATCGTTGCGGTTGAAGTCCGTCATCACGATCGCGGCGGAGACCCCGCGGTAGGCACGCAGAAGCGTCTTCTCGATGAGGCCCGCGCCGCCTGCCAGACGGTCGGCTATCCCGGCGGCATGAAACTGGACGACCACCCGGCGGCTGAATTTGCTGAACAGCGGCAGGAGAAGGATGTCTCTTACCACCGGGATTGTCTGGGGGCCGCCGCTTGGATAGAGCAGGATGTCGGGTTTGCCATGCGCTCTGACCAGACGTAAAAAGCGGAGCCAGACAGCGACGAGTTCGATGATTTTCCCCAGGCTGAATTTCCTCACGTTTTTAAACGAGGGCGTGAAAAAGAACGGGAGATGGACTGTTCTCCAGCCGGGATCCGCGCCCAGTTCGTCGACGATCCTTTGGATCATGACATTCTGCCCGCCTGTCGGCGGTGGAACCTGACCCGCGACCACTACCAGAGGCAATTGCTTGTTCATCGATCGGTGTCCGCCATTGGCCGCCATGCGTGCAGACATATATGCCGGAGCGTTCCATGGCAATCGCAGCGTCCTCCATTCTGCCACGGACAATCGGTTCGGATTTTCCGTGCATTTTTAGGAAGTTTTGAGGCAATTCTTTTCAAGTGAAAATTTTTCTTACCGGCGAAAGCGAATTTGAATCCCGCTTGAGAGATCACGGCTTTTCCGGTATCGTACAGACATGTCCGTTTTCGAGGGAGGGAATCCGCCTCGACAATGGATTCCGCTGAATCTCTCGCGGCCGCACGGGTGTGGCTGAAAGCGGAGAGACAAAATTCGGCTTGATGAGATGCGTGACTCATGTGACGATTCACGCATCATGAAAACCGCTACCGTTCGAGATATCCGAACACGCTTTCCTGTCGTGGAAGGCTGGCTCGCCGAGACCGGAGTGATCGGGATTACCAAGTCGGGCAGGATGGTTGCCAAACTTGTTCCCGTAAACCCTGCTGATCACGAGACCGCCCGTTTGAATTTCGCGGAGCGGTATGCGCTTGGCGGTGAGAAAACTGCCAGAGTAACCGACATTTCAGGGATCCTCATCCGAGCGAGAGAATGATTTTTTGCGATTCCTCTTTTCTGGCGTCGCTTTTCGTTGAATCCGACAAGCTCCACAAATCCGCCTCCCGGATCGCTCAAAAATTCACCGAGCCCATGCCCTATACGTTTCTGGGAGAACTGGAGCTGTTGAACGCCCTGCGCCGGGGGCTGGCCGAAAAGGCATTGGACGTCTCTGCCCACGACGCCATCATCAGGCGCATCAACGATGATGAAGCAGCAGGGTTCCTTGAGCGGCGAATCATCAATCAGATCGGGCACTTTGAAAAGGCCCGGCAGCTTTCCAAGAAGTTCACCGAGCGGCTGTTCTGCCGGTCATTGGACTTGTTGCAGGTGGCCTCCGCTTTGATTCTTGATGCCGATACGTTTGTCACGTTCGATAAAAAGCAGGC
>Ga0247840_10002102_pt1 | contig 36254 bp, 55 predicted proteins | sample LaCruzMarch2015__FD_192404 | JGI IMG/M metagenome (GOLD analysis project Ga0247840, IMG submission 192404) | Freshwater microbial communities from meromictic Lake La Cruz, Castile-La Mancha, Spain - LaCruzMarch2015_17m | ecosystem: Environmental > Aquatic > Freshwater > Lake | place: Spain...
CAGGGAAAGAACTCGGGTGACGACATCTTTGTTATCAGCGGTCAACTTTTCGTTGTCAGCCGTAAGTCCCGCAATCTGTGAATCAAGACCTGCTTTAATGGCTGCAAAAGCTGTTTCAGCTTCTACCTTACCAAGGGCAACGATCTCGGCAAACAGTTCCGGATGTTCGGCTTTCAGCTTTACCAGATCCATGTTAACCTCCTTATTTTCTGCAATTTTTTGAGACTGTTCTACTTCCATTACCACGTCTTCGTCTTCGGACATGGCTGCCGATTTGGTGTTCGCATCTGCCCCGAAAGTCACAATTGAACACTCTTTTAAAACTGACTCACGCCAGACTGTACCCGGACCTTTTAACTTAAAACCATTTACTTCTGTTTCTTCATCTTTTGCTATACGCTGAATCTTACTCGGTCGTCCGTAAATAGAAGCTTCATAAGGGTAACCTTCATCGGACAACTTAATAAATTCATTTGCAAAAGGGGTATCTACGAATGTGGAATCTGAACAAACCACTTCGTGTTTATCATTGACCATGAACGCACCGAAACCTATTTTTCTATCTGTATCATGATCATGTAAAATGGGGATTTCTTTTTTGGCGAATTTAATACCAGAAGTGTCAATAACAAGATCATCCCAGAACCAATGATTCTTTATGATCTTTCCTGAATAAGCTACCATACTAAGTTTTCGAGGTTTGCCTTCTTCACAGGATGCTGCTTTTGCGAAAGTTTCTGTATCGGTAAAACGTAATGCGGATTTTGATATTTTCACAGTTTCTTTTTTCATAAAAAAACCTCCTGATATTATGAGGACAAATAACAGAAAAAGTCCTTTCTGTCAAACAAATTATTTTAAATAAAAATTTGCATCTTCTTTCAGTATAGATTTCAACATGTTACTGTTCACATCTACTTTATATTTTCCATTGTCTACATTATGATGGGTTGTCAAACCTGTTCTACCAGACATTCCTTTCATGCCCACTGTTAAATACTCTTCGCAACGCACTATTAATTTTTGACCTTTTGTAGGATTTTTATTAACCACATATTCTGCTCCATTTCTTCTATCAGCCCGTCTAATAATTCCTAATGGAAGGGGTGGGTAAAATATTGTTCCTTTACCAATAACCTGTCCGGAAGTTATTTTTAATGATGTTGTCAATCTTACTGCTCTTTCTTCTTTAAACATATCTAAAGAATGTTTCCACAATTCAGCATCCACAAGACCTTTCCCACACAATTCAAAATTAGAAGGTGCAGTATTACAAATTTTATGTATTATTGGGATTATTTCTTTTCGGAAAGCAGTTTGAGCAAGGGCTGGTTGTTTTGCTGTTCCTTTAATCATGTATTTCTGCAAAGAAGGGTAATAGAAAATAAGATTAGCAAAACCTACCAAATCTGCTTTATCAAGAAGATTGCTCATGTAATCAATATAGGTCGGATGGTACCAATCATCATCCTCCATAATAATCACTTTTTCACATTTAACTTTTTCCAAAGCTAAAGGAAAATTCAAACAAAGGGTATGAAGATAATCACCTTCTTTCGGTTCTCTTCTGTGGTATTCAAAACCAAAAATTGTTTTAATCGGAATTTTACCATCATCAACAACAATCCACTGTTTTGGTTTAACTGTCTGCTTATTCATCCACATTCTTAACAACTCAAATGATTCAGGTCTGTCACCGGTGCAAGTAACAACAGCAACTTCTTCTGCCTTTTTTATAACTGGTTGTACAAATGCTCTGTTCATTTTTGATTTAGGTGCTTCTATAAGTAAAGCACTTTTTAAACTTTGTCCTACATGCTGCATATAAAGTTTAGCATTTTCTAAACCAACCCACTTTATTAAAATGGATAATTTATCATCTACCCGATAATATTTAGAATTAGCATCATGACCAGTTCCTATTCCTTTTCTCCCTTTTAATCCTTTAGTAGAACAATGCAACTTCAATTTGTCTTCCAAATCAGTAAAAATAAATTTATTGGTATTAATAGTTTCCCAAAAACGAGCATCTAAATAAGGATTACCTGGAAAACACTGTTCAAAAACCGGCAACAATTCTCTTCTAAACCCTGTTTGACAAAGACTGGCGTGTTTTGTATTAGGTATTCTTCGGTACTGCAAAGTAGGCACAAGATAATATCGAGCATGTCCTTCCCCCACTAAACTATATTTGCTCAAATATTGAGACATTGTTCGGACATAATCAGGGCCATACCAATCATCATCTTCAATAATCAGTATTTTGTCTCCCTTTATAAAAGGAAGAGCCTCTTTAAGATTAAGAATAAGGGTATGTCCTTCATTTTGTTTTGGTTCTCTTCTTATGTAATCTACTCCTTTTCTTAAATCTTCTGGTAAAGGAATAGCACCATCATCAACAACAATCCATTGATCAATCGGTATTGTTTGAGAAGACGTCCATTTTCTACAAAGTTTAAAAGCTTCTTCACGATTTCCTGTTGGGGTGATGGCTGTAATCAAATTTGTCCCTCATATCTTTCCCAAGCACCTTCAATTTCTGAAAGATTTTTAATTCTTCTTGCGGTTCTCGTTCCGGCTATATCGTGTCGAACATATTCTCTTGGAGCACTTGTCCAAGAATAACCGTTACCTGTTGAATGACCAAGTCCTGGAAATACTTTTATTACTTTATCTGATAATCCTCTTTTATGGATATCCATCATTGTTAAAAAACAAGGTGCTCCGTGATGAACGTAAGGATAATATTTCCTATATTCTTTAACTTGCAACAAATGAAAGTATGGGTGAAGATATTTCATTCCTGGTTCTTGATGATGGTGAGCATTTACACCATAGTCATAACCATCATAACCAGTTGTTTCACAATACCCGACACCAAATGTATCATCTTCCATCATTTCTAACATCCCATGTACCGGGGATTTAAGCATTTCAATATCTGAATCAAATATGAGAGCATATGGAGTTTCAGAATAATGAATGCCTGTGCACATTCCTCTTCCATGACCTATATTATATTCAACTTGCAAACACATTGTTTTTTCGGAAATTAAAGAAGAAACATACGAATAACAAGGATCGGTATCATTAGAACCATCTATGATGATTATTTTCATATTTGGGTGAAACTTTCTAACAGAATCATAAGCTCTTTTCATTAAATCTTTGGTGTTGCTGCAAACTGTAATTCCTGTTATAAGTGAATCCATTATTAACCCTGTGTGACGGATATGAAATTATCCAATTGTTTCTGGAATCTTATTTCTAATTCGTCATACCTTTCTTTAAGTTTTTTACTACTGATGGTATTTTTTGCATAATTCATCTCCTCTAATCCATATCCCATGCCTCCTGCTTCCCAAGTATCAAGCAGCAAACAATCTTCTCTTGACCATTGATCATTGGGCATAAGAACAACTGGACAACCGCAAAGTCTTGCCACTTCATTCATGGCAGTCACACAATCATAACTAAAAAGAATAGCGGTATGATTTAAAAGATTTACTAATTCCTCTTGTTTCTCATTCCCTCTAAAAGCAGTTCCTACAGGCAACTGATCCACACCTAGAGCAAATTTTGCTAGTCCTTTGCCTTTATAATAAAAAGCTTTTGTTCTTATAAAACCTTTGTCTCTGAACCTTTCAGTATTCAAACAAGGTGCGTAAAGAATCCTATCTTTTGGTAATCCTATCCGACTATTAAAAATACCTGAATAAGCAAATAAAATGTCTGATTTCGGAAAAGTAGAAGGTCCTCCGATAACACCAGGTATATTCAAAAGATACCGTACAACTGTGCTACTATTGAAGGGATTGCCTGCAATGACTTCCGGATAAACAGCTATGCAAGTATTTAGATCCTCTTTGCACTGGTGAATAGTAGGAATATTCATTCCATTTTGATCATCAGCCAACACAAAAACATTATTCGGAAATCTTTTCCATAAAGCAAATGCTAATTTATGCAAAACTATGTTACCGGCTGAAGCATCATCCCAATTGTAAGTATGTATTAAATAAGATTTCATTATCTCCTCTGGTAAATAGGATAAACAGAAAGGTCAGGATAAGGCCATTCTTTATCTTCATTATGGATAGGTTGTTCTTGTATGTCGTAAAACTGCCCCATCAAAAGCAACCCTCTTGCAGCAAGTTCGGGCATCATATAAAAATTATACCCAAGCATATCAAAAAAGTCATCGTGATAGCTACACTCTCTCCTACCACTAAATCTTGATCTTTTGAACCATAAATAAGCCTCATGATTGTCCGTAAGAATGGCTCCTCCTTTAGATAATCGAAAATGCTTATAAGGCCCAGTGAATGACAAGCACATATAGGAATCAGGGATGTACATATTATGAGTGAATCTTAATGCAGAATCCCAAACTCTCGATCCTTCTAATTGGTAAGCTCCTTTTAAAGTCTTTCCTTCAACAGGTCTAAATTTAACAAAGCCTCCTGCATGTATGATTTCACATGGTACAGAAGGATATGTTCTTGCCGGAATTGTGATTTCTTTTCCTTTAATATTGTCAAACATCAAAGCGAGAAACAAAGCGTTGCTTTGGTTATCCAATGCAACTACATAAGGAGCACCTGTGTACTCTGACAAAGCTTTTTCAAAATCTGCCGTGATTTTATGAGGATTAGCTATGTTCATTAGCTGACCATTCTTTCAAAAACTGATCTGCCAATTCCAACATTTTTCTATCTCTTCCACCTATTCTACGAGCAGGAGCACCAACATAAATCATCCATGCAGCACAATCTTTAGTTACCAATGTGTGAGCACCAAAAATAGAACCTTCTTTCAAAGTTACACCAGGAAGAACAGTGCATTTAGAACCAAACGTCACATGATCTTCCAATATGATTGGTTTACCTCTTTTGTACTCAGGTTTGTATTTCATGGGAACTTGAGGACCAATCAAAGAACGACCACTGAAATCATCAGATTCAGACAATAGGATGGTGTAAGCACCGAATTGACAGAAATCACCGATTTCTATTCCTGATCCTGCAAACATTGAAACATAACAAGCAATGTGGATGTGGCTACCAATCTTTAATCCACTTCCTCCAGACAATACGGAAAAATCGTCTATACGAACATTGTCGCCAATTTCGATCTTCTCGGGACTGTAAAACTGTGCCCGAGGACTGATGTTGCAATTCTTTCCTATTTTTTTAAACATGCTATTCTCCTTCCGAAGATTATTTGGCAATAGGTTTTTTAACAATTACTTTCTTTACCGGTACAACAGGTTTTACAGGTGCTACTGGTTCAGCAGGTTTACCTGTTTTAGGATCAATAACTGGTTTCTTAGGTTTCAGACCTTGTTGATCCATCTGTTCTCCACCTTCATCAATAGCTGGAGTCAATTCAGGGTATTTCTCTTCCTCAGTAGCCTGGGCAAGTCTGAGTCTGCGGTAATTACCAAATCCGAGTTTCTTTGCAATCTCTTCATTGGGAATACCAAGATTATCATAAACAGAACCGTGTTTAACACCCAAGAATGCTCTTGCTCTTGTTTCGGCATCATCCACCTGAGAAACTGGGTATGTAATATCAATCAAAAACTCTGGTGCTCTTTCAACATCTTTAAAAATGGGCTTCTTTGCTTTGTAATCTACAGCTTCTTTTGTAGTGAATAAACGCGGGAAATTGCTCACTGCCGCTTTTAAATAGAAGACTGCTCTATAGAAGTCATACTTTAGAAAACGATCAAAAAAGGCGATTTCATCCGAGATACGATCCGACATCGGACCACGTGAAGCTTTAACGGAAGCAAAGGTTCCTTTACTCTGACCAGTAGAGACATCTTCAGGCTCATTAAGACCTCCGGTCACCATATGCAAGATGTCTGTGTCTGAATCACTGATTGAAGGAAGTTTTGGAGAGTGGGCTTCTATGGTCATACCAGGAGGAAGAACAAGTGTGCTGCCCGGTGTTTTCTTAGCCATGATGCCCGTCTTACGTCTTTCTTCATCGGTAAGACTAAGCCAAGTACGAAAAGCTTTAGGATCTTCAATAGAAACAACCCAAACATAAGCGCCAGATGATTTCTTATGGTCTATTTCATACTTCTTTAGATTCTCGTAATGGTTGAGCCATTCAATAACTGTACGAAGGTAAGAGATATTACGATGGGTGATGAAAGACCTATCCCAAGAAACAATGAATCTCTGAAAACCACCAATACCGTTATACATATTTTTAGGACTTTTCGATGATTTTGTTTGTTCCTCATTGAAATTATTTGTCTTTTTAGCAACCTTCAGCAATTCAGGATAATAAGCCATAAAGATTGACGGCACCATCACCACTCCTTTGTCAAACAATCCTTCTGTGTATTTAGGAGTGACATAGTAAAACAAAGGCATTGTTGCTTTTTCTGGATGATAAAGAACTCCATCTTCTCCACCACCTGTGATGTTTGCAGGATCAATAAAGTCAACTTCGATGAAACCATCTGGATGGGCTGTAAGAAGAAGAAAAAGTTCTCCTTCAATAACGGCTCTGCCTACAAACTTGGGCCAATACGAATAAAGACGATTTCGAGGATCAAACTCTGTGTCCACTACAGCATCATTAATTTCTGGAATATCTGAGGATATTTCAAATCCAAAACCAGTTAATCTTCCTACTTGACCTCTGACAGCAGTTCCTACAAACGGACTTTTATTGAATTTTGACCAACAAATCTTTTGAAGTCTTGCCCTATCTTCTACACCATCAACAAAACCAGTAACTGTGGAAAAACCATCTTCATCTTTTCCGCCTTCTTCACCAGTTGCGTCATATTGCCAGGGCATGGCCAACCTTAATGAAGATAATTCTTCATCCGTAAGTTTTTCTAACGCAGAAGTCATAATAGACATCTGATTTGCATTATTTTTCATGGAAATACCTCCAAAATCATCAAAAACTTCTATTTTTCTTCAATTTTCTGTCTTTATATCAAAAATTTCCCCAAAATGCAAGAAATATTTTATTTACCAAGCTCCTAAAGTAACCACTTCCTTGATCATGGTTCCGAAATATCTATCGGCTCTTCTTTCTTTAAAATCATTGGCTGATATTTCCCTACCACCATAAATACACCAAGCAATGCTAAACATACAGTCATCCTGGATTCCGTTCTTTTCCATTTTCTCAGGAGAACCAAACCAATGTTTAGCAGGATCGTGGTAAAAGACTCTGGCTTCTTCTCTGAACAAATCTGTTTCTTTAGCCCCCCACACACCAATCGGAGGGCATTTAATTCGAGCACCAGTAGCTGTCAAATAAAGTTCACTAAAAGCGGCTTTCTGTTTATCATACGTAGGAAAGATTGCTTCAAACGGAATACCTTGTTCTTCACACCAAGGTACTAAATCCCAAATACCCCACCGCTCACCACAAAGCTTATCAAGACCGCCAAATTCACCATGAACAGCCATAACCAAATCTTTAATATCCGCCAGACTATGAGTTTCAACATTTACTATGTGGAGTATTATATAAACGTAATTTGGAACAGCCCCTGAATCAATTAAAAATGGTCGAGAACCACTGCCAGGAAGACCTTTAGCAATACAGACAAAAACTGTTTTTGCTCCATGATTTGTGATCTTCATCGGATCAGCTCTATCAAGACCAGCAAGAATAGCCCATTTTGTATCAAGAAGAGAACCTATCTTTTCCAAGTCATCTAAAGTAGCCATAATCGGAAAACCACCTTCATCTCTTAAACTGATATAGTTTTCCATTGCCATCGGTAGCATCCTCTTTTTAATATCTCGAATATGGATAAGAGCATGGTCATCCGCTTGTCTTCTGGTTTCCTCAAAAGACTTAATGGCGTCTTCCAATTTAATTTTCTCTTCGCAGGCTTTCATAAGAGAAGTGCTGTTACCAACAGCTCCATCAATTCCAAGATAATTCATAGCTTCAATAGTCTCTTCGGTAAAAACACGCAAAGACCCGGAACTCCATGTGTTCAAGAAATATCTTTCGTAATCACCAAGAGGAAACTTTGATCTATATGCGTCAAGTTGTGCTTGTGACATATTGGGGTTCCAGTAATCGGCAGCAGAACCTTCTTTACTAAACCGATAACTAAAGAACAAAGATGGATCTTTCCGATGAATGTAAGCATCAAACAGATTGTAAAGGATATGAGTCTTTGCAGAAACAGTGGAGTCAATGACACCAAAAGCATTTGGTATGTTACGAATAGAACCATCAAGCTGGACAAAGAACTTTGGATTCTTCATGTCAAAGATTTCAGAGAATGTATATCCGGTAATATTAGAAACAATTCCCGAGAAAGAAGAAATAGCCCGAATAACAGAAACATCATTACCTTGGTCATCAGTTAAACGAATCTTCTTTTCAAGAATATTCCGTTTACCAATGGCACTAAGTAATGGCGGCGAATTAATAATGATGTCTTTTATGATGTCAAAATGAACAAAGGTGATTTGTTCTTTGGAGTTTGCTCCGAGGACTATCTGCTGCTTTGACCAATTAAAGAACTTCCATAGCTGAATAAGACAAGCAAGAAGACTTTTGCCTTCTCCACGCATCCAACAGAGAACAATCAAACGGTGGATAAATTCCCCGTTAACCATCCGCAAAGCAGACCGACAAATCTCTTTTTGTTCATTCCAAATATTGTCATAAGATTTTCCGGTCTTTGGATTAATATCCTTTGGTAATTTTCCGATCGGACACCACTGGGCCATAACAGCTCCGACAGGATAAATCGGAATCGAAACCTTATCCTCACACCATTTAATAAATCCTTCCGGACCATCCTGGTAATTCAAAGGTACATAAGGAACATAAGGATCAAGGGTGTCGATGTCCACGGTGTAAATCTTATCCTCGGAAAACACATTCCGATTAGTGGCTTTAATCAATCGACGTGTGTTGGCTCTAGCAATATTGGATAACCTTTTCCGGATAATCTTACTCATCGAATTATCCCTTTCATGGAAACATTATTATCGGTTATGGTTTTATAATAATTCGGATCACCTTTTTCATTATCCCCAGAACCGGAAATAACACTAGAACCACTACCAGAACCAGGATTAGGTTTCCCGTGAAAAGCAAAGGTTAAATCCAAATCTTTCCACAAACCATTAATACAAGCAAGAGTAGAACGGATTTCCCGGTATATCGGATGCACCACTAAAGCACCTTTTTCGGTTACAATCATCGGTGATTCCAAAGCCAACTCTTCCATCTGCATCTTCATCAACTGCACATATAAGGGAACAATCTGCATCCCTATCTTAAAGAGCATTGCTTCATCAAGGTACTTATATGTGCCGAGGATGGAATTATACAAGGTTTCAAGATACTTTACCTGGACTGCACACTTACCACGCTTCAGGTAATTACACATATTAACAACGGGACAGTTATGATCCGAACAATCACGGATACCATCCCAGGCAAATAATGCCACATCTTTGCGGACAAAACCTTTCTCTAACGCTAAGTCTCCGATCTTTAATTTCAGCGGACTCATGATTGCACCTCCTGTTTAAAAGGAAAGTAACAGAACTTACATGGTTTGTCAACTTAATTATACGGAAATTAACATAGGTACGTTTAAATCCGAGTAAAAAACATATCTTTACTCATAAACTCATTTATTTTACGGTGTGAAGCATTGTCCGCTGTTGTGCATAGAAGTATAAGAAGCTTTAAAGCTGTAAGAAAGAAGAACAGAAAATAAGAAACCAAGGTTTTGTTGATTTTGACTAAAAAATTGGGAAAAAATTTGTGGAGCGGTTAAATGCTTTTGTTTATGCTTATATGCTAGAAACCAAGGTTTTGTTGATTTTGACTAAAAAATTGGGAAAAAATTTACGGTGAGGTCCCTATCTCGATGTCTGCACTAATCTTTTGAGATATAGCTTGACGTATCACGTCAAGACAAACAGTATTAGTATAATGCGATGGGGCTTGTTATTATGCTGATATGATATACAATGTTTGATGTATTATTCTTTTATATTATACTGTTATAATACTAACATATAATCATATGTATATACATATGATATGTAATAACATAATATAATACTAATACTTATATTCAAGACAATAAAAAAGCGTAGCAGATTCAATCTGCTACGCTTTATTTGCTATCGTAGATAACAAGCTATATGTTTTCGCAATATTACTACTCTATTATAAAAAGTAGTAATACTATAATCATCATGTAAATGATCGTTAATAGCTTTGACATCTTCACTACTTACGTCATTTAAATCAGATAATAACGCTTTTAATTCTTTTACAAGCAGATGTTTTTTCATATCTTGTCATCACTATGCGATACGTTTACTCATTTTCTTAGCTGTATCACTCGTCGCATGTCTCTCGATGCGTTTAGCGACTTCAAAATGCGTCATACGTCTATTTGTTGACTTCTCGTAGAAGCGTACATCATACTTGCAGACAAGCGATAACATCTTCGCAGCAACGAGCTTATCGTGACAAGCTAGCTTCTCTAGTTCGCTTTGTGTCAATACTTGCGCTTTAAGCAATGCAGTTATAAACGCAGTTGCTGCGTACGCTTGCGTACAAGCGCTATAATCGTATGTTTCGCGCGTCATTGCGTCAATAGAGACAAGCGACTTTTCAGACTTTTTAGCGACTTTGTAAAGATCACAAACAGACTTATTTTCATTGCTGATTTTTCTGATAATGATCTTCGTTTTATTCGTTTTCATTTCATATCTCTTTTCTTTATTCGTTAATTGTCTCAATAACTTGCAATATTGCAGTTAAGCAATTTCAGTTATTGCAAACAATTAGATTTACTTATGTCAAAGAACAAATGTCTTTATTTATCAGCTTCTACAGCTTATTTAAAGCGTCTAATAAATAAAGAGCACGTGCAACAAGCACGATTGCAGTATATAGACTTTCAATTTTTTGTCAATTATTCTTTTATTTCAGCAGACTGAGACAATCTCTACCCATCCATTTCCCTCGACTCTAAAATTAATCCTTCTTATATGCACACATGTACGGACATATCCGTTTTAGCAAATTAACCCTCATTCCGTTTCAAGTAGATAATCCGCATTGAAAAAGGAATAAACAACCCTTCCCTTGGATAGGTGCTTATATAACTACCCGTTCCATGGATTATAGTCACTATTAAATGATTAAGGTTGTATGACCGATTACCATAAATAGAATAAAGGACAAACAACCGATTACCATAAATAGAATAAGGGTAGTTATTCCTTATACCATAATAAACAAGTTATCTATAACAATAAAGGATGAAAGGTTTATTAACCATGGATTTTTTACTTATATATATAACTTTTTAAAACCTTTAAATGGTAAAAGGATAAACCTTCTTTTGGATTCCTTTTCTTGGTAATTAAATAAACATTCCATGGAATAAGCAATTTAATATAAAACCTAATATTTAATTTTTTAGAAGGGAACTCTGCTCTTTATCAAAAAGGGCCTGAAATGTTTAATTTCCGTAAAAATTCCCGGTAAATTCTTAAATTTAATTTGATGGAATAGCAGGGTCATTTAATAAAAATTAACAAAAAATCCATAAACCTTTATGAAAAAACCTTTTTTATGAAAAAACCTTTTATCAATTTTGACCAAATAACCATGGATTGGTAGATCCATGTCCATAATAAACAGTTTTATTTTCATAAACAAGAGATTGCCCAATCCAAGTTTTAATGAAAATAAGCTGAAAGGCAAGGGAAGGTTAGCAATCCTTCCCTTGGAAAGATTAACCATTTAACAAAAGGTTATACGGGTGAAAGGGAAACCTTTAATCGGAAATCCTATGAAAGGAGTGCCCATTCCTTGGATCGGTTGCCCTAGTCCAAGGGTTGGGTCTGTTGCAAGAAGCTCTGTATTCATGCTGATGTCCGAATGATGGCCCGATCCAATTTTAGGGTCGGTCGTGCAGTCATGACCACGTGGGTGGATTGGCTCCGAGTCACCTCAGTTTTATATGGTTTTATTCAAAATTACTTCAAATAACTTTACTTCTCTTTAATCCTTACCATTCTCTACAATAGCAAACCTTATACCACAATTAAACAATAACTTTACCGGTTAAGAACAATTACATTTACTCTTTCTCTTACAACTGTTTCTTCCCTTTCCTTTTCTTTAATAATTCTTGGTTATGGTTTTTTCTTTTCATTTTTCTTTCTTCCGATTTTTTTCTTTCCCTTTTCCATGGTTTTGGTTTTAATCTTTTTTAATAGTTCCTTGGTTTTTGGTTTTTTGGTTTTTATTCTTTTCCATGGTTCTTAGTTATTCTTTTGTTTCTTGTTTCAAGAGCTTGTTGGGCCGTGTTTAATCTGCTTTTAAACAGCGGACGTTTGTTTCTGCCGCGTTATCTTTTCTTTTGTGAAATTCTGTTCATCTATTACTTATTTTTGTGGTAACCGTCAAAAAAGTATTCAGAAAACCTTGATGGTTTTCTTTGTGGGAAATTCCATGGGTTTTGTCAGAAAACTAATTATACCGGAAATTTTCTTTTTCTTTTTCTTTTTCTTTTCCTTGGTTTTTCTCTTATTTTAATGGTTTTTATGCCATTTTTCTTTATTCCTTGGTTATCCACGGTTTATCCTGGTTTTGTTCAATTTGTCTTATTTTTGCCCCAGAAAACCTGCGGAAGTTGTTGATCTTACTTGAAAAAATAATTGTTTTATTTTCTTGACACCCCAGCATGATTCTGTTATCGTTTTCACATGATTAAACTGAAAAAACATAGTGAACCCCGAATTTCTGCTCTCGATATTACAGAGAAATTCGGAGTTTGTGAGACAAAACTTCCGTCCTCTTGGGACAGCGTAGCAGCGACTACGAAGATGTTTTTTGACATAGATTGATATAAAGCCCGGCTTTTATCAATGACAGTAATGTTTCCCCGGGAACGCAAGATTGTAAAGCGCGTATTTAAAAACGAGAAAAGCGCCGAGCGGAAACAATAAGTCGAAAATCCTTAAGGAACACGCACTAAGAGTCAGAAGCCTCGAGGGCAGAAAAGAAAATTACTGCCGAGTGGGACAAGTTTACAATATTGTTAATGTTCTCAGTTATTCCTTTTCGTGGAGAGTCTCAATAAGAACAGAGCTTGAAACGCCATACGCCAAATGGATGTCTCAGAAGAGAAGCATGTTGCTTAGCTAATCGTGATGGCCTTAAGGTTTACTCTCTTTCTTTTCTCTTTTGGATCGTAATAATTTTATTACGATCTTTCACTTGATTCCCGAGAGGTTCTTATAACTCTCGGGAATCATTTTATCAGAAAATGGAGATAATATGAAGATAGCATTGCATGGATTTAGAATAGTAGAGACCCGAGCGGGAAAGCGAATAGAGCATTTCCCCTTACGGACTGCTAAACGCTACGAGTTAGCAAAATGCCGTATAATGGATCTTTGTCGTGATAGACGATTCAAGCATCTTCCCGAAAGGTTCTTTGAGATATGGGACGGAATTACTGCTGTTATGAAAATCACAGTTGAATCCTCGGGACGTTATCACGAAAAAGATTATTTGCTGAAGCCTCGGGATATGATAGAAATCCAAGGTTATGAAAGAGATTGGGACATTTACACACGTCCAAGATTGAAGAATCAAAAGACCGGAAGAGATACTTCAGATATATCCAAATGGATCTTGAACGCAAATACTGCTCCGGGAAAGAATGATTCAGAAGTGGCATCTACAAATTATTCAAATAAAGTAGCTGCCGAGGATGTTGTAAAACGATACACTCGATGGTCGGGAAATCACAGAGATAATTTCTCTCTCGGGAAACAGTTTGAAACTCCCGGAGCTGATCGTGAAAGAATGAACAGTTTGGTGCTCAAAAAAACGGAAATATGATGTCAGTAGATTAGAAGAATAAACCTGATGGAGAATGAAGATGAAGAAGCGACCTCGGACGAGAAAAGAAGAAATTAAGATGAAAAGAGCCATCCGTAAGGTATTCAAAGAAGCCACGCGGAATCGTAATCACTAAGAGAAGAGAGATGGTGATGGGTGTAAGTGCATAGTAGTGCTTGACTTACATTAACCCACATGGGCAGTCCAAAGTCTGTCCAAATACCGGGTAAAGGAGAAAGAGAGATGGGAAATGTAACTGTTCTGAAAGATCATGTTTTTCCAGAAGGTTTTTGTCATGATGAAAAGACCGGAGAAATGTATTTTCAAAGCTCTGATGGAAAGAAGCATACTGATTGGTATGGTAAATTCTTAGAGATTTGGGATGCACCGGAAAACAAAGAGTTTGCAGATCAAATGAGTCCGATAATTGGATTTGCTCGGGAGCATCAAGCTCTTAAAGATCGTATGATGGAAGCGGCCGACAACGGGTTTGAAGTGTTTTCTTATCCCCGGTATCTTGAACTTGTTGCTGAAATGAGAATCAAGTATGGTATTCCCGAAGAAGCGGAAACGGACAATGTTATTACTTTCAAGAAATGATTAACCAATAAAAGGAAAAGGAGAGAGAAATGATTAAAGAAGTAAAGATTGCCGGGACATGGCGAGAAGTTGAATGGAGACTTAAAAAGAAAGTTTCCAAGGAAGATGCTGATAAACGGTTAACCACGCTCATTAAACAATTTGCTCAAAGTTGCCGTGAGGAGGTTAGAAATGTTTGATTTCATTCTTGTTTTCGGGATGGTTGTGACTGCTTATTGGATCATGGAAAAAACAATTGATTTTCTCATTCGGAAAATGTATAAGAAAGGACGGTTTATATGACAAGGAAACAGTTCCAGGGTAACAAGAAGAAGGCAAGAAAAACCTCTAAGTTGTTGAAAGAGGCAAAGAAAAGCAAAAAAGCCGAACTTGAACAGATGATTAAGAATATGGGATTGCAGAATTTCTAACAGCTTTCGGAGACACAAATCCTTAGAGAAATCCCTAACCAAACTTCAGAATGTGGTTGAGAAAAAGACAGGAAAACCCTTTACATTCATCGAACAAGAGCTTTCCGAACGTGTAGATGCTAAATGGCGTTATCGTTATTCACCGATGTAATTTTCACTTTGACGGAATAATCTAATGATTACGCCGTCATAGGGACAATTATGTCTCACTAACCAAATAAAAAGAGAAAAGGAGAAGGAAATGAGTAAATCGAAAAATGAGAAGAACGCGGAAAAGGCTATTGCAAAGAAAACCTTGACACCGGTTAAGAAAGTCGAAGAACCGGTAGTTGCGGAAACGCCCGTTGTCGAAGCCAAGACGGAAGAACCCGTTGCCGAGACGAAAACTGAAACTTCTGTTACCGTTGTGAAAGCAGAAAAGCCTGCTATGCCCGGTGACTTCTGTATGGATCCTTCTGATTGGGATTCTAATCGTCCGTGCTACGATGCGTCGGCAAATAACTGCAAATCCTGTGAATCGGATTTCCCGGTGTCTTTTGCTGCTTGTGTTGCCCGTGCAAAGTTTCTTGCAGGACCTGGTAAGCCCGTGAAAGCAGCAAGAAAATCTTCGGGTCCGAAAGCAGCAAGAGTGAACAAAGACGGCAAAACTCCTCAGTCTACTGTCATTGACGGTTATATCAAAGCGGAAATGACCGTTGCTGAAATGATAGTTGAACTGGCAAAAGCTGACTTCGGTGGTGAAGAAGCTCCGGCTCTGAAAGCTTCGAAGGGTCGTGTTGCGTCCCATCTTAATGCGATCAGAAAGGGAACGTATTGCAGGACGGCAGAGATGCTTCCGTTGATTGCCTATCTGACGGTTGTTGCTGCTCCGGTTGTTGCTGAATAAGTCAGAAATTCCTTAATGCAGAGGGCAAGAAGTCAGAATTTCTGACTTCTTGTAATGCACAATTCCAGTCCCCAGTCTGGAATAACCTTTAGAGAGAAAGGAGAAGGAGAGATGTGTGACCACCGAAAAGAGGAGAGAGTCGTCAATACCTTATGCCGCAAGTGTAAGCGAAATGAGGAAACAGAGAAACGAGCCATTCAAAAAATCCAAAGTAATACTGATTGGTGGAAGATGTTCCGTTATGCTCACGGTGGAGGTGCTTTATGCCAGAACAGATGACAAACGTGAACTGGATAAAGTGGAAAATGGGTGACCATTACAAAATCGGCAAAGATACTTACGTTTTAGCCCGAACAAACAATTACCTTGAACAAGTAAACCCTTCAAGGCTTCATTTTCAATTCATTTGTATCGACACAGGAAACAGATTGACTAACCGAGTAATTACACACACAATTGGTGTGGATAACTGCTCAGAACTTGAGGAGTTTGAGGCTATTTATCTGTTGGAAGCAGATAATGAGGTAGATGCTGTTCTATCTTTAAGGCACAATCACAAACTCGGCCCTGAATGGGAATAAAGTCGCTTCAATACCTCAACAGAGCATCGTTGAGGTATTGCGGGGAAATTTACTTCCCAATTTTAAAATGAGAAAGGAGAGAGCATATTATGCCAGATGAAACAGAAGCAGTTAGGAGGGAATTAGTCAGCAAGATCAACAATCGGGTTGAATCTAGTTCCGATGAGAATGAAAGAATCCGTCTTGAACAAGAATATGGTCAAGTATGGGACACAAAAGAACTGTCTATGGATTTTGAAGTTCTAGGATTCATGGCTCCTTTTATCGTAGTAGTCAGAAAATCGGATCTTATGAAAGGAACTCTCATGTTCCAACACATGCCGAGATTCTACTTCTTGTTCACACCTTCAAAATAATTTCATCGGGGGGTGCACAATTTGGAGGAATTGTGTGTCCCGTGATGCGATTAAGCATCAAACCAAACTACGGAGGAAAGAGAGATATGACGGAAGAATTGAGGAACAATATTATCAGCAAGATTATGAAATTATTGGAACTCGGCAATGCGGAAAAAAACAGTGATGTTCATGAACAACAGGCAGCCGCTAACATGGCAGCAAAATTAATGTCCGACTACGCTATCGACTTTGCTCACCTGAGAGATGTCAACAAAGACACCGACTCTTTTGTGCAGATGACCGTTGATGGTTCTGACACAAACAAAGTGGACTTTGAAGCTACGTTGGCTTACATGATTGCCAAAGCTTTTGATTGCAAGGTTATCAACACTTATTGCAAAATCTTTGATGGTCCGCTTCCTTACGGATCATGGCAGATGTGTTTCGTCGGAACAAAGAACGATCTGGAAATTGCCGTGTTCTTCTTCAAGTATCTGCGAAGAACAGTTTATTCTTTGGCTCAGAAAAACGTAACTGCCGATAATGTTCGTCCCACTTACACAAGCAGTGGTAAACGAAAGGTTGATCTGAAGAATGCCAAGAGGAATTACTGTTACGGATTAGTCACAACAATCGGTGAACGTCTTGTGGATCTTTATCAGAGACGGGAACAGTTTATTCCTTCTGATTGTAAAGCGTTGATGGTTGTCAAAAAAGATGGTGTTGATAAAGCTTTTAAGGAGATGTTTCCTAATGCCGTGACCAGAAGAACATCTTCCCTTAAAGGAGATGTAGGTGCTTACCATTCGGGAAAAGCTGACGGTCAACGGGTGAATCTTTCTCGACCCATCAGTAATAACGGTGCTGCCGCAGCAGCCCAGATAGGAGGTTAATGTGCCAAAAAAAGTAAATGTAGACATGTATATTCGGTTGACCGTTGTAATGGAAAATCAAGATGCCCATGAAGTAATCAATGAATTGGATTACTATTTTACTTCCCCCGATGAAAGTGTGGTTATTGAAGATGCGGAAATTGTTGACATGGAAATAACCGAAGTTGAATAGCAGAGGACTACGGCAGAAATGCCGTAGCAATGCTGCAAATCGGTTCCAAGCCCGGTTAAGCATAATAAAACAAATGGAGGAAGAAAGAGAATGGAAAATGCAGCGATGAATGAAATGGGTTTAGATTACGAATTGTCCGAAAATGAACGCCGTGATGTCAGAGAAAGGTATCCGAAAGTTTACTTTCCTGATCCTATTCTTGAACCGTTGTATTTCGGAAGACGAGACAAGAAACGCTATGAAGGCAAGAAGGTTATTGTCGATCAAGCTTTTACGGGAAATGGTGCAATGGCTTTTGGAATTTGCAGTGATTCATATAAGGTTGTTCGGTATGAAGACATTGTCCACATGATCGAAAATTCTGTCGGACAGCTTACTGATTACGGCAAGATTCAGGTGTGTCCTCACACTTATCTTGAAGGTGCTCGTCTGAAGATCGGAATCAGGTTTCCTGATATGGCATCAGCAATTCGGGCTGTTGATTCAATCATTCCGAAAGTTGATGTGTTTTCGTCTTTGGATCTTAGCACAAAACTCAAAGGAATGTTCGGGGCATGGCAGCTAAAATGCCTCAATGGTATGGGTATCTGGAAGAGTATGGCTCAGTTTTCCAAGAGACATCTTCAGAACCTTTTTCTTAACAATCTTGGTGAGACTATCAGCGGAGGTCTTGCTATCTTCGGAACACAAGTTGATAGTTGGAAGAACTGGGCTTCTACTCAGATAAGTAAAGATATTTATGATGAAATCTGGGATGAATTGCCTTTCTCGGCTGCTGAAAAGATCAAGATCGAAGCATTGCCGGAAATTGGCACAAATCTGCTTCTTTCCAATGCCGTCAATAGCTCTTCCCTTGATCTTTGGAGTCTGAATTCTATCCTTACCCAGTGGAATACCCATGAAGTCAAAAGCGAACTGAGGCGAATTGATCTTGAACCCGTTATTGCAAGGGTTATGGAAAGAACATATTCCCGTGCAATAGGGGGGAGAATCTAATGACAGGTCCTTTAAAGATGATAACCTTAGAAGATTGTGAACAAGGCATCAAAGATGCGGAAACACGATTAATTTCCATGAGAGATTGTTTTAACTGCACCGATCAAGATAAACTTCAAGCGGCTGCTGGAATAATGCTCTGGGAAGAAATCAAAAAACTTGTATTTCTTGGAAATGCGGTAACAATTGATAACCAATCCCGTCTCAAATTATGGGGTAATGCTTCATAGCAGAGGGCAGTGGGCTTAACACCCACTGTAATGCACAGAACCAGTCCCCAGTCTGGTTATAAATAAAAGAGAAAGGGAGAGAAAAGATGAAAATCACCACTGCTTTAGCAAAGAGAAGGAAAGCTGTAAGCCGATTGATTGATCTTTACAGCAGAGCAAGACATTGTGGTTTGCGTTCTTCGGACATTAACGAACAATTTGGTAAGATAAAGGCAGAAATGGGCAAAGTTCCGTATTGGGTTCTTGGCTATCTTGAAGGTTATCGTGATGCTTTAACTGCCGAAAACCATGCTCACCATCTTGATTTCAGATTCATGATGGAAGGTGGTGTGATGGTGTCAACATCAAGAAAATCTGACATCTATTACGAGAAACTTGGACTCAAGCCCAGTGATCTGTCAGACAGACCAAACGGTTATTATTGGGAAAAGAACGGTAAACCATACTTCAATCATGAAGATTAAGGAGGAAAACATGTCAATGCAAACCGATTTTGAAAATATGCGGAAACGTCTGGATGATTCAATTGTCAATCTGGATACTAAAATTGCTGAATTAAAAGAGGAATTAGAACCTCTTGAAGAACTCAGAATCACAAAAGATGATCTTTATGACCGACTTAATGAGCTTGAAAAGGAAATTGACGATTTCATTGATGGGGCAAATTCCATAGAGTAATGCAGAGGACTGTGACAGAAATGTCACAGTAATGCTACAATCCGGTTCCAAGTCCGGATAATAAAAAGAGAAAGGAGAGAGTATATGAAAATTAAGGAAATTCCTGTAGAAATGCAAGGAAGGATTTACAGAATGATGAACAGAACCTGGGATATTATAGGTTCTGATACATTAGAATGTTCTGGTATTCCTTGTGACAGCGGCAAAACTATTCCCCGAAGTCATGTTATTGAAATAGTTTGTGATGCCGATCATATGGCAATGTATGGGGATGATAAAGAAGCTTATGAAATCTTCAAACAGCTTTCTTATCCTGACAAGCAGAAAATGGGAAAGGTAGCGTTTTCATTCAAACGCTATGGGTGGTGATCATGAAAATTAAAGGTTGTTATGATACCGAAGATTGGTTTGAACGCTATACCATAGTGTTCAAAGAAAATCGTCCAAATCCAAAGAATCCAAATAGACGGTTGTATATGTGTCTCAGTATGAATGATCTTCCAGAACATCCGTCACTCGGAATTTCTCAATTCGGAAAATGTATTATCGGCAAACATCTCGGTAAGAAAATTGCTTTTAATGATTTACCGGATAAGATACAGATTCATGTAAATCGGCGTATGCTTGAATAATCGTCTTAACTACTTGATAAACTGTAACGGCAACCGCTCACAATTGACGGTCGCCGCACGATCTCTAACAATGTGATAAAAGATACACAACAAAAGAAAGAGAAGGGAGAAACGAAATGGCAACAATGTTGATTTGGAATCGAAACAAGACAAATATGGTGGTTTTGTCGAAAATTAAGGAATTTAAAATTATTCCCAATTCCTTCGATAACAAGTATTCAATTAGAGGATTTTTCAACAAGGAGAATTCATTCTTGTTTGGTGATGATTTTGAAACTTTGCCAATAGCACAGCAGTTCCTAACTGACATTAACAGAAAGACCTAAGCAGAGGGCACCGACGAAAGTCGGTGTAATGCACAGCCCAGTCCCAAGTCTGGGCAAATAAAATACTAAGGAGGAAAGAGAGTTATGGAATTAACAATTTCAAAAGAAAGAGTTTTGGAAGCTGCATCAAAATGTACGACAGCGAAAAGAACTTTGGAAATTATGTTTCCAGAAGCATTTGAAGAACAAGTGAGGTATTTCAGATCAGGGACAATTTTCCAAATTAAACAAAGATTTTTTGAATCATTAGGGGACTTTAAAGGAGCAGAACCTTCTGCTTATAATGGTTGCATTAAACACAGTTCCCCGTCTTTTGTTGCTAAAATCGGAGAAAGTTCAATCACTTCAAACAAACTTGTCCTGTTGATGCACGAAAAAAATGCCCATGAATATCGACTTATTCATGTAGCCACTGGTTACTCTTGGTCTCCAAAGAAAACGTATTATCGGAAATCTAAAGGAATTGAAATCCCGGTTGCTGACTTAGAATATCTTGATCCTGTATTTACAGGATCGGGTAAGTGAGGTGAGATATGGAAATCGGACAAAGAGTGAAAATCTACATCTATGACCCTAAAAGATGGGCTTTAGGTGCAGTAGAATGTCTAAACGGTTTAACAGGTGTAATAAAGGAAATCAAGAAACAAGATACTATGTGGGAAAACTACATCTTGGTTGAATTTGATGAGCCTGCAAAAACGTGGCATTCTTTTCAGACACCCTGGGAATCTGCTTGGTTCAGAAAAGAAGATTTACTCATTGAAATTCCCGCTGCATCTTGGCGTAAAAAGGAGGATTTAAGTTTATGAGTAAGAAACTTCAAAAGGCTAAAATCAAAGATTGGAGAATCATTAATAACCCAAGAAGTTGGAGGGTCTCTTTTGTCTGTTTAGCTGGTACAATTGTTGATCATCCCAAATTTCTTCCAGGTGCAAAAGTTGTCACTTCCAGTCTTCTTCGGATTGATTGTCTTAAAATGACCGCAAGATCACGTAATACCATCTATGAACTTATAGGTGGTATGAATATGGAAGATCATTCTTTAGAAAAGGAGGTTTAATATGATGCAGCATGTAGAAATTCTTTGGGATGATCTCTCAGAGAAAGGACAAAAGAAGATGTCGGAGGCAATAAAAATTCCCGTCGAGGAAGTTATTCCAGAAACGAACTGGGATATTTATCCTCTTGCTACCTACGATTATGACGATGATCCAAACAGTCTTTAATGCAGAGGACACCCCGTAAGGGGTGTAATGCTACAGACCAGTTCCCAGTCTGGTCAATAAAACCATAGGAGGAAAGAGAGTATGAAAAAAAGATTCCGTGTAATTTTAGAATTCGATGTGGATTTGCAGCAACATTCTAATCCAAAAGACTGGAATTGGGATGATGTTCTTGACCACAATAGGGTGGAAGTCATTGATGTTGTGGAGGTGAAGTCATGATTAAAACACACTATGGAGCAACCGTAGATTCAGAAGTTCCAACAACAGGGGTGTTTCAGAATAATAAGGTTGATTATCTTTTAGATGATCTTAATGATTGTATTGATCTGGCGTATGAATCCGCTCTTGAAGATTATGTTGGAGAACGGTTGAAAAAGATCAATGAGATCCTGTCTTCATCCATCTATGATGAAGCTGGATTAGACAATCTTGCCAAAGCTGTTAATCTTCTGGAAGAAATAATCAATCCTGAAATTGACCAATGTGACACACTTGATTGGTTAATCGGGTTCAAGAAAGTCACCGACAAAGAGGAAGCTTGGCATTGGTTTGAATCTCTGCAATATGGATATGCACCTGACGAAGAGGCAGAATGTTCTGTTATGGTCGGAGAAATCTATTCTCAGGTAGTAAGATCAAGATGGGTTCTTAAAGGTGCTTTATGCAGTCCTTGCTACCCTGGTCAAGTCGATGCTGATTCTAAAGGTGATTTTATCGGTTATTCTTTCCCACCTGATTTCTATGAAGATTGTTCCACTAAGTCAAAAATCTTCTTGTTGGAGGTGAAAGAGTGAAAGGAATGAGTGTTTCAGAATGGTTATGTCCCGCTTGTATTGAAGAAGGTCGTGACGTTCCTGCACAAAAGAATGTGACCTACTCCGACATTGCTTGCTCAGGAATCCCTATCTGTAAAGAATGTGGTGAAGATATGTCTTTTGTGTCAGAAAAATGGTTAACAAAAGTAGAATAACTCAGAGGGCTGCGGCAGAAATGCCGTAGTAATGCACAATCACCGTCCCAAGTCGGTGAAATAGAAAAGGAGAAAGAGAGATGAAAAATCCACAGTATGCCCACAGTTTGAAAACGGAACGAGTCAAAGAAAAGGATTTTCCTTACAACGGAGAAACTATCACATGCACCAATGAACTTCTTTCCTTCGTTCGGAAATTACAAGATTCGGATATTGAGAAAATGCTGATCCTGTATCTTGATGCCCAAAACAAATTAACCTGTATGCAAGTAATAACGGGAACGGTTAATCAAGCGGTTGTGTTTCCAAGAGAAGTCATCAAACATGCCATATTGTCAGGTGCTTGTGCCATAATTATGGTGCACAATCACCCGTCAGGATACATTAAACCTTCTGATTCTGACATAAGAATGACCAATATCATCAAAGATGTTTGCAAACCTCTTGATATTTTGATTCACGATCATATCATAATCGGAGGAACTGACTACTTTTCCTTTAGAGAGGAGGGAATTATATTTTAACGGAGGTGAATGAAAAACTTAGTGATTCTAATAATGATTTGGTGGTTTGTGAAACACATAATGTAAGGAGGTGAAAATGGCAAAAGACAGGTATGAAATAAGACAAGGATCATCGGGGAATTACCATATTTATGATTTCAAAAATCTTGATGTGGTAAAAAAAGACAATGAGTGGTTCTTATCCAAAAATTACGATTTTGTTTATGCTTATTGGAAAGAACTGATGAAAGACGAACCAAAACTTCCATAGCAGAGGGCACCGTCGAAAGACGGTGTAATGCTACAAGCAAGTCCCAAGTCTTGCTAATAAAGAAAGGAGAGAGTATGAGTCAGGTATTTAATAAATCTAAAGTAACTGTGGAAAACGCCAAAAAAGCACAATGCCCAAGATGCAAAGGATTTGGTGCTGTTTTCCCCAGAGATAAAGAAAGTCATTGTGATCTCTGTGAAGGGAAAGGTGAACTGTGGATGTCTATTCATAATACTGGATGGACCAGAGCTTTGTGGAAAAGACTCGGAGATTCTAAACTATATTGAGGTAAAAAATGAAAACAATCGCTCGATGGGAAAGTAGAGGAAAGAAACATTGGTATGCACTTTACCAAGATGATTTCGGATACAATTACGAAGGAAATGGTTGCTCGGGTTTCATGGGAGGTGTCACTGAAGAAGAGGCATTTGCTAAAATGGAAGACATGATTTACTGGGCTAAGAAAATCGACGGGCACAATATGAAGAGGGTAATATAATGAAACTGACTGCACCAAATGATCCTGGATGGGAAAGAATGGTAGATCATGTTTACAATTGTCACGGATGGTGCCGAATTGAAGACCTCAGTGGTGATTGTGAATTAGGTATTTACATGGCTTCTTTCAATGATGACTACCGAATCATTTTTGAATACAATGATGGTGATCTTGAATTGATGTTGACCAAAGATCAAATAAAAACTTTTGAAGAAGCTGGTAAAGACGCCTTATTTTCTACAACCTGTGAAATTATGGTTTTCTTCAATCGTTATCTGGAAGAAAAAGAACCTGATTTTTATTCAACATGTCTTTTGAAAGGAGAAGAAAATGCCGGATAAATGTGCTGGATGCGTATATTTAAAGGAAATGTCACAAAGACATCCTTATGGTTCAACCACTGCTACCGAATACTGGTCTGAATGTGTCATTGATGAAGTAGAAGGAGCAGAAATTACCGAAGAGGATATTGAAGAAATTGACAAAGGTAACGGTTGTCGTTTTTACAAGAAAGCGGAAATAGATGTTGATGTTCCTGATCCTTACTCGGAATACTAAAAAGTAACCAAAACAAAAACTTGACAAACAATCAAGAAATTGTTATATTAACCAGTGAAAGTGAGGTGATTCCAAAAATTGAAAACCCTATCGCTTTTTGATGACGACGAAGAGGAGGTCCTTAAACCAAAAATAACTGTAAAACCTAGACCTACGGTCATAAAAAGGATGGTTAGGCAACTCCAGAATTCAGGAGAAATCCTTTATGAGGAAGAAATCAACCGTCTCCTTAGGGCTACAAATAACCGGCAATACGATGATGAATCCGTTCACCATGAAAAGGAAAACATTTCTAAAGTGTTGGTCAAAGCCTTGGAAACATCGGGAAGGTCTTTAGAAATAATTATCCATGTTGCGGAGCAAATCTTGAAAGCAAAACCTAACTTCTATGTAGAATATGCCATTGATTATGCCATAGAAGGTGAGTCGGTTCAGATATTACGCAAGTACATGTGTGCGCCCGTTGGCGACTTGGAAGATAATCCGAGTAAACCCAAATTAACAATAAGGAGGTAAAAATGCAGACGACTGGTCCACTGAGAGATTTTAAAACAACTATTGCCGGAGATGAATTCATTGAAGAAGGAAAAGATTTAATTTCCTATGTCCGTTTACCTTATGCAATAGCGGTAAGAGTGCAGCGGCAAGCAAAACGATTGTCCTGTTCAAGAAATGTTTTTGCAAGAATGGCAATCATCAAACTTGTGGAAGAAGAAGAATCCAAAGAAAGAGCTAATTCAGAAAGGACTGGATAATGCAATGCAAATATTGTACCACTTATCAATGTTCCTCAATAAGAACTAACGGTACCAGATTTTGTGTGATAGCACTTAAAATGATGAACGGAACGGATAAAATCTGTGACCGTTTCAGTCTTGCCGACATCTTTTATTGTGCCAAAAATGAATGTCAATTAAGCGTCCCGATCTGCCTAGCAAGGCAAGATAAAGATGATCCTACTTGTTCAAGATGCAGGCAGAAATCTATTATCTGGGACATTAAACGATTTATCGGTAGACAAGTCAAAAGAGAAAAACCTACAATCATTCGGAGGCAATCTGTATGAAGCAAGTGGACATCGTAGAACGAGCTGCGGAAATTCATTGGGGGCAGTATCTTGACGTTTCTAATATCGTATTACAAAACAATGAAACTTTATTGCAAATGGTAGACACCCCAGAATCATTGTTGATTGAAAAAGATAAGTTCTGGAAGATGCCTCAAGAGTGTAGAACTGTTGCGGAAATCATTCTTAATCTTCCAGAAGAAATGTTTACAGCAAACGGGAAAGTAAAGAAAGGAGAACTTCTTAAAGTTATGAAAGAAAGACTAGGATGGAATGAACGAAAAACAGCAAAAGTCACAAGGAAAATGACTACTTGCTTGACATCCTAAAAATCTTTCTGATATTTCTGAAAAGTATGTTATGATGAAAGTGATAAAAGAACTCAATCAGAGGTTGCAAAATGAAACCTGAATACTGGATGCGATTTTTAGATCCGATCGAATCTATAATGTCCCCTGCTCTGTCTGAACTTGTCAGAAATTCCTTATCTTTTCCGACAGTCTGGTATAGACAGGGGGCATTTAAGAAAACCAGAATGGAGGGTGTTAAATCTACGATCATTAGCAGAACTGCTAAAGGTCACATTTTCTTTACGGGTTTGATTCCTCGGGTTCTTCAAGAAGCTGCTCGGCAGAAAGTTTCTGTGGATTACACACCTCCTGAGAAATTCTTAATTCCCAAAAAAGAAGTAATTCTTCCGAAAGGATTAGAGCTTCGGCCATTTCAGCAGGATTTGATTAACAAGGTGCTTATCGCAGAAAGAGGAATCCTTAAAGCTCCAACAGGAACTGGAAAAACCTTCTTAGGACTTTCTCTTATCGCTTCTATAGAAGATGTTGACCAAGTTTTGTGGTTGTGTCATACGAAAGATTTACTTTATCAAACGACTAATGAGGCTGAGAAATTCTTTGGTAAGAAAGCTGTTGGTATAATCGGGGATGGTAGAAAAGAAGATAGCAGATTCTTGACTGTGGCTACAAGACAATCATTCAAAGATTTAGCTGATGATCTTGGAACCTCCTATGATATTGTAATAACTGATGAAAGCCACCACCTCAGCACTTTAAGGGGAGAATATGCCGAGATACTTCACAAAGTCTTTGCTCCGATAAGAATTGGTCTAACAGCTACTTTGCCCACCGATGCCGAGGCTAAGTTAGCTATGGAGGCACTCATAGGCCCTCTTATCGGAGAATTTTCAATCAATGAAGGCATGGAACAGGGATTCATGGCAGAAATCAAGATCAAGATCATGAAAGTCCCGAAACTTCAGCGCATCCGAGATTTGAGAAAATATCCTGATGTTTATGAACAAGGGATTGTCCGAAGACTTGATCGGAATAAAATGATTGTGGATTTGATAAAAGAATACACCAAGAAAAATATGGGTTGCTTAGTTATGGTAAATCACATTGCTCATGGTGAACTTCTTATGTCTATGTGTCGTCATTGTGGTCTTGATACTGTCTTTGTGCAAGGAGCAACAGAATCAGAAAACCGACTTCTTGCTAAACAAGCTCTTAATGAAGGACATATTCGAAGTGTCATTGCCACAGCTACATGGCGGGAGGGCATATCAATACCTGAATTAAATGTAGTAATCAATGCTGCCGGAGGCAAGTCAGAAATTATGACTCTTCAAAGTATTGGTCGAGGTACCAGAACCACTCTCACAAAGAAAGAAGTTATTATCCATGATTTTTTCGATCAATCACATCCGTTCTTGTTGGATCACTTTGGAGAAAGGTTTCTAATTTATTTAGATAACGGATGGATATGAAAAACAATTGGGGTGAATAGATGCACAATTTTCAACATAAAAGAAGGCAAAACATGGAAACATGTACCATGCTGAAACACACTTCAGAAATTTCAACTCTTCAGAGTATTGGTCGAGGTCTTAGAAAAACTACTACAAAAAAGGAACTAATTATGGTGGACTTCTTTGACCAGTCTCATCCTTTTTACTTGATCATTGGGGTGAGAGATTTTGCCTGCACCTCGACAATAATTGGATATGAAAGGAAAATATGGCACTCGTAACATATGATCAGGTGGTAGGGCAAAAGACGCAGAGATCAGTGCCCTCAAGAAGAGGGTGCGAGAACTGGAAGAAGAACTGGCACAAATGAAAGTAGATCATTTAGATATAAAGGAGATACCATGTCCATAAGGCGTGTAATGAAAGCACCAACTGATCCTATTTTAGATTCAGAACTTAAAACATTGCTCTTTCCTTTAGTAGGAAGTCCTAAACTTGATGGTTTCAGATGTATTGTTGGTGATGACGGAGGACTTACTTCATCAATGAAACCTTTTTCAAATCGTTTTGTTGCAGAAACACTTAGAAACCCTATATATCACGGATTTGATGGAGAGATTGTTGTAGGCAAACCTTATAAAGAAAATGAAGAGGATGACGTTTTTCACCGCACATCAGGTCCAATTCGTAGATTTGATGGAGAGCCTGACTTCACATTATTTGCTTTTGATTTATGGAAAATGGGGGATTTATCTTATAAAGACAGATGGTTGGATTCCTATCACTCACTATACAGTGAACGTATTTCCCCTAATACCCGACTTGTAGTGTTAGAACAAAGACTCCTTCACACTTCTGATGAAGTAATCTCTTTTGAACAAGAGATGGTTGATAAAGGATATGAGGGAGCCATGATTCGTTCTCTTAACGGTAGATACAAAGAAGGAAGATGCACTCTCCGAGAAATGAATATTTTCAAACGAAAACCTTTTGAGGAATGTGATGCTGAAATTATTGGTCTTGAAGAGCAAATGGCTAACCTCAATGAGAAAATAACTGATTCACGAGGTTTAAGTCACCGTTCATCTCACCAAGCAAATCGTCATCCGAAAGGAACTCTCGGAATGTTTGTGCTTCAATCTGTTAGATGGAATAAACCATCCAAAGCTTCTGCTGGACGAGGTTTTAATGATAAACAAAAACAGGAGATTTGGGACAACAGAGAAAGTTTCATTGGCAAAATAGCCACAATCAAATACCAAAAATATGGTAGTATAGAAGCTCCCAGAATGCCTAAAGTTATTAGGATTCGAGATAGTTGGGATTTGTAGACCCTTAGACGAGAGGTTTTGATTACCTCCATTTCCTCTTGTCGGTGAACAGAGAGCGGGGACTTTCCCTCCCCTCACTCTCTGTTCATTTTTAGTTAAGAAAGGTTTTCCATGATCAAATCAGAAACCTTCGATGTTCTCTCGTATCTTCAAAGTAGAAATGTCAGATATTATTCATCGGGAAAAAACGTAAGTCAAGGATGGGTGGGAATAAATTGCCAATTCTGTCTTGATAGGAGCAATCACCTGGGGATAAATCTTAAATCAAAAACCTTTAACTGTTATCTTTGCGGAGAAACAGGTAATCTTTGGAAACTCATTCAAACAATAGACGGAACGACTTCTAACAAAGAAGTCTTCCGAGTAATTGAAGATTTCCAAGGAGGTGCTTATACTCCGAGAGAAAAAGAATATTCCTCAAAAGTAAAATTCCCAATAGGAACAACAAAAACGTTCCCAGAAACTGCTTTATCTTTCTTAGAAAGCAGACGATATGATCCGGAAAAAGTAATTAAGCAGTATGATCTTTCAGTAACCGGTCCTATCGGAGATTACAAACATCGAATTATCATCCCTATTGTCATAAATAACAGGATCATGTCTTTTGTTGGTAGAGATTTTACTAAGAAAGCTGCTATTTCCTATAAAAACTCTGCTCCAGAAACATCCATTAAAGATGTAAAATCTTGTTTATACAATTTAGACACAGTTATCCAGAACAAAGCTGTTATTGTAGAAGGTATTCTTGATGTTTGGCGTATTGGTGACGGTGCTGTTTGTACATTCGGAAAACAATATACCCATTCCCAACTGCAATTATTACGTGGTCTTAAAAAAGCATTTGTTCTTTATGATGCAGATGCCTCGGAAATGGCTTACAAGCTTGCTCATGATCTTGCCGCTATTGTTCCTTCTGTTGAAGTTTTAGAATTATCATCAGGTGACCCGGATGATATGTCTGATGCTGATGTTCGGGCTTTGCGGAGAGATTTGAAGCTGTAAAAAGACTTGACAAAGACAAATAAATAAATTATACAGATAATGAGAAAAGGAGAAAATCATGAGACCTAAATTAGATGATGCTAAAGAAGCTATAAACATTTCAATCACAAAGGGCTGGAAAGAACAGTTACAAAGACTTGCCCGAATTCAGTCCGTTGAAGAAAACAAAACTTTAACCTATCTTGACTTAATCCGAAGAGTAGTAAAAGAAAAATACGATTTGAAATGAGGTACAGCATGGAATCAGAAGAAAATGAAAAACATGAATCTTATTTGCGGTTTTTTCATATAGATGTAGAAGTTGGTCTAAATAAAAATTTAGATAGGACAAGTCTGCTTTTATTTTCAGTGATAAATGGACTTGATCATTGTAAAAAACACTGTACCGCAAGTAATGCTTATTTGGCATCCTGTCTCGATGTCATTCCTAACACAATAAGCGCCTCTCTTTCTTCTTTAATAAAACAAGAGTATGTAGAATTAATTCATTTTGATGGAAAAACAAGGACAATTAGAATTAATCCTAATTACAAAACAATCCATAAAAACATCAAAGACGAATCTGATCTTAGAATTTCTTGTTGTAGAAAGGGAAGTAGGCTGCCTAATGCAAATGACTTAGGCAGAAATAGCGCACAGGAAAGTAGGCAGCCTAATGCGGATGACTTAGGCAGCCTAATGCGGATGAATGAGCATATAAAAGACATAGAAGATAAAAAAAATAGTGTAAGTCACTCCGTGATAAGTGGGAACTTCGTTCCCACGAAAAAAAGAATAATAATCCTATCAAAGAGAGAAATAATAAAAAGAGACAAAACAAACCTTGTTCCTGTTTTTAGAAAAGAAAAGAAACAACCACCTCTTGTTGTTTCTTCTGCTGTCCAAGAAGTGATTGATTACTGGAAAAGTTTCGGTTTTAAAGTACCCAAAGAATCTACAAAAGGTTTTAGAGATGCTGTAAAAGACATAAATAATGTTTTGAACGGAACAAGGTTCACTGACTACACAGAACCAACTTTTAAACCTTACACTAATCAAAAATATTCCGTAAAAGACATTAAGTCTGCCATTGATTTTCACAAATCTAGAAGAAAAAACATAAACTATTTACCGACTAATAAGGATTATTTAGAAAGCATAACCTTGTCTAACTTCTTTTTTAATCGGTATTCTACCATAGAAGAAACAAAAAGTGAATTCCTGATCTGCATTGCCCAACCTCTTGTTAAAACAACCAATAATAGTAAGCTTTTATTAAAAGATGATTTGCCAAATGTTACGAAGCTGCTAACAGATTGGTACAAAAAAACCTTTTCTTACAAGATAAACGGAAGTTATTCTATGAGAGACCGGAACGTAATCATACGTTCTGGTCTAAAGTTAAAAGCTTTTTCGGAAACAAACAAAGACAAGTTAACCATCAATGAGGAACATTGTCGCATGTACCGGATTACAAATGATCCTGTTCTATATCTTGCAAAAGCTTTGATTCATTTTTGGGATAATGAAATAAGCAGAAATGGTGGTTTATTAGAAAAGTTTGAAATAAACTTCCTTGCTTCGGAAAATCTTCTGACTACAAAATTTCCGAAGTTTCTAAAAGAAGAAAAAGCAATGCGGTAAAATTGACGGTAGCCGCACGATCTATTTTAAGACGAGTCTTTCTTCATAAACAAGATTTAAATTGAAGGAAGACACTACTCCCGACGTTACAGAGAGGATTTAGAATGACAATCAAGCGCACTTTGATAGATTCAACGATAGAAGAACAAATTGTCACCGGAATGATCACTTCAACCAAATTCTTAACAGAAATAAAACCTTTATATACTCCAGACAGCTTCCAAAGTTTCATTGCTAAATATGTAGGAGCATGGTGCATTGATTATTTTGAACAATACGAAGAAGCTCCGGGAAAATGTATTGAAGATATTTATAATATAGAATCCGAACATTTAGGTCCTGAAAATAAAGAACTTATTGGGATATACCTGTCTAAAATAAGTAAAAGATACGAAAAAAGTGGTGAAATCAATATTGACTATGTTCAAGACAATGCTTTTAGGTTTTTTAAGAAACGGGCATTGGAGATTGATTCTGTCAAAATGCAAAGTCTTCTTGTTATGGATAGAGTAGAAGAAGCGGAAGAAATAATGACCGGTTATAAAAAAATAACCATAGGAACAGAAGGTTTTTGTTCTCCTTTTGAACCAAGAAAAATAATGGATGTCTTTTTTGATGATGACCGGGATTATTTGAAATTGAATGGTGCTTTAGGAGAATTAATCGGTAAAATAGAACGTGGTTGGACTGTGGCTCTAACGGCTCCTTTCAAAACCGGAAAATGCCTTATTAAAGGTTCTTTAATTACAATGTCTGATGGGGCTATAAAACCTATAGAAACAATTATTAAAAATAAAGATTTCACTGTGAGCAAAAATGAACATGATAATTTTGTTTTTAATAAGGTTTTAGATGTTGTAAAACAAGGTGTTAAATGGGTTTATCAAGTGAAAACCCGAACAGGTCGAGAAACAGAAGTAACCATAGATCATCCTTTTTATTCTTCTAAAGGATGGTTGCCACTAAGTCAATTATTTGTAGGGAACCATATAGCAGTTCCTAGAAGATACCCTATTTTAGGAACAAAAAGATACCCCGAATATAGATTAAAAATACTGGCTTATTTAATTGCAGAAGGGTGTTTTCGAAGTAATGGTAGTTATACGTTTACTAATAAATGTAGCAGAATACAAAAAGATTTTAAAAACTGTATTAAAATGATGGGAGACAAAATAACGCAAGAATCGGAAATGACTGTGCGGGTTATTTGTGAAGAAGAAGGCAGAGGACGTGTTGGGGGATCCAACACAAGAAAATGGATCACAAGTTTAGGGCTGCATCAAAAATTATCAAAAGAAAAAACAATTCCGGATTTCGTATTCCAATTAAACAACCAAATGCTTTCTGTTTTTTTATCTGTTTTGTTCACTTGTGACGGGTCTGTTTTCCAAGTTAAAAATAATATTGCCGTTAGTTATTCCTCAGCAAGCAAAAAACTTGTATATCAAGTACAGCATCTTTTGTTACGATTTGGAATAATAGGAGCAATACAAAAAAATATTTTCAAAGGGTTCTATTCTTGGGAATTAGAATTTCAAGACACTATTAACGTAAATAGATATTTATCAGAAATTGGTTTTTTATTTGAAAAACAAGAAAGGGCGGAAAACATAATAAAAAATCTAAATAAAAAAAGATGTGCTAAGAGCAACATTGAAGCTATTCCTTTTGAAGTTATTAAAGAAATAATTCCTTATGAATTACGATGGAAATCCAATGCTGTAGGACAGTCTTTTAAAAAGAAGGGAAAAATTAGTCGATCACGATTATCTCAAATTACGGTTTGTTATCCTGATAATGAAAAACTTCAAAATTTATTAACTGATGATATTTTATGGGATGAAATTGTAGAAATTACTTGCATAGGTGAAAAAGAAACCTATGATTTAGTAATAGAAAATAATCATAATTTCATTTCTAATGACATCATTGTTCATAATTCTTGGTTTCTGTTAGAAGTAGCAGTGCAAGCCTATTTCAAAAAATTCAAATCCCTCATTGTTTCCTTAGAAATGTCTGAAAAATATGTAAATGATAGGCTACTTAAAAGGCTAACAGCTCTGGGAAATAGGGAATCTGAAGAAACTTGTACCTATCCCGTTTTTGATTGTTTATATAACCAAGACAATTCCTGTGAACGAAAAGAAAGAACCAACCGAATAAATCTTAAAAGAAATGGTGTTGTTCCTCATTATGATGTAGATATGGAATACCGTCCTTGCACATATTGCCGAGAACAAGGATTGAAAGATTACAAAGTGGAAACATGGTTTGAAAGCATAGGTAAGCGGCAATATAAACAACCGATTGTTAAAAAAGAAATAGATGCCATTCAAAAAATGTATGGAGATGGCATACAAATAAAAACATACCCTCGATTTTCCGCAAGTTTGCATGATATTGAGACCCATTTACATAAATTAGAGCAGAAATTGGAATTCATCCCTGATATTATTCTTATTGACTATGTTGATATTTTAAAACCTCTTTCAAAAAAAGAATCATATATGCAAATTGATGATACTTGGAAAGAAGCAGTAGCAATGGCTCAAAAACATCATTGTACATTATTCACAGTAGGACAGGTTAATAGAGGAGGTTTAGGAAAACCAGATGTTGATGACAGAGATTCTTCGGGTTGGATAGGTAAATTAGCTCATGTAGATGTACAATTAACTCTTAGCCGACCCTCTGAAGATAAAAGAGCAGGCACAGCTCGGGTTGCTGTTACTGAGCATCGGTATAAAGCTTTTGATAGAGCAAAACAGGCTTTGATACTTCAGCAATTAGATATTGGTCAATTTGCTTTAGACAGTGAAATAATATGGAGAAACTTATGAAAGAAGGAAACATGAATAATTGGACAAGTGTATTAAATGGTTGGTCATGTGATAGTCGGTTTTTTCAATATCTACCAAATAATCTGGATAGAGCTGCAAAAAGAAAAATGACAATCAATTATTTTGAATTGGTAAAAAGAAAAGAGCAAAAGGAATTGGAATTAGAGAAGAAAGGAACTCCATTAAAACATCATTTAACCATACTGAAAGAAAGATTAGAAGAAGCCCCTTTACATATGCAAAACGATGTGCTTTTTCAATGGATGGAGGAAAATAAATGGAGATATCCTAAACTAGCCAATATAGAAACTTCTTATTGGTTTAATCTGCTTAAAGCAGCACCAGGACAAATAAGCACTCTGTTTCCACATTACGAATCCGATGAAGAAAAAGAATATAAGGAGGAAGCAAAACATGAACAAGAAAGAGAAAATGTCCGAAGATAGTTTTAGCACTTTAAAACAAGCATTGATTCCGGTTATTGATGATTTAAAAACTTTAATTGGAAAAGTAGCACCAGATGACGAAAGAGTTTTGAATAAAAGCATAAACACCCTCAAAATCATTGCTGCATCTGCTTATGCTATGGAGAAACAGAATGCCGACTCTGCACAAGAAAAGACCGCAGGATAAAGCTTCACAAAGAGCTTGGGACTATGTTGTTGCTAAACATGGAGTTCCAGACAGTATTGTTTTTATTGCTTCATGCTGTGCTCCAGGTTATTGGTCAGTAAAAGTCAATGATAAGCTCATTTCTATCTTTCCCAAGGAAATGAGGGATTTTGGTAAAAAATTGGAAAAAAATTAAATTTCATCCACGAAACAAGAAGTCTAAAACTCAGGAGGAGGAAGAAGATGGGAAGTAAAGAAGATTTCTATAAAGAAGCAGGGATAATCAAGAGAGCAGGTAAAGAAAAGTTTATGGAGTATCTGGAATCAACAGATTTCTTCCAAGCACCAGCATCAACGATGTTTCATGGTGCTTATGAGAAAGGATTAATCCATCACAGTCTCAGTGTTCTTGACATTGCCAGAGAACTGAATGAAACATTCGATCTTAATTTTGAACCGGAAACAATCGCTATCTGTACCTTGTTTCATGATGTCTGCAAAGCAAACTATTATGTAAAAGAAATCAGGAACAAGAAGATTGACGGTAAATGGCATGAAGTAGAAGTCTGGGGAGTTAAAGAACAGCTTCCGTTAGGTCACGGAGAAAAATCTCTTTACATAATTTCCAAATATATGCAGTTATCGGATCAAGAAGCTCTTGCAATCAGATGGCATCTCGGAGCATCAGAACCTGGAACACACTTCAATTATCCTACAGGCTTTGCACAACGACAAGCTTTTAAAGAAAACAAACTGGTTGCTTTAGTTCATGTTGCCGATATGTCCGCATCATATCTCATTGATGCCTGGGAGGCAGAAAAATGATTACGGTAAATAATGCCAATTGTTGTTTACAAGATGACGTTTTGTTTGTTGGAGAAGAATGTCCTAAATGCCTGGGTCGTTCTTATTACCCGTTAAAGAAGTGGTTGAAACCTCTCCACTCTTTTGCGAGCATAAGGGAGGAAAGACATGAAGAACATAAGAAGCGGAATTTACAGGCACAAATCATCAGAGAAGGGAACATACTCAGTGCTGATCGTCTTGATCCTATTGGTTTGCTTTCTACCGAAGAGTTTAAGCACAGGATCGCAGAACTTCAATCCCGTGAGTCGGCAGCAGCTTATGGAGATAGTGAAAGACAACCATCCCAACCCTGGCCTCGTAAAGGCGATAATACAAGTGGAGAGCAGGTGGCGACCAAATGCAGTATCTCCAAAAGGAGCCATTGGTTTGATGCAAGTCATGCCCTCTACTGCAAAGTGGCTGACTGGTTTCTCAAGAGAAGACTTATTCTGTCCGGCAAAAAATATATTGGCGGGTATTGCAATCCTGAAGTATTATCAG
>Ga0247840_10002105_pt1 | contig 36229 bp, 29 predicted proteins | sample LaCruzMarch2015__FD_192404 | JGI IMG/M metagenome (GOLD analysis project Ga0247840, IMG submission 192404) | Freshwater microbial communities from meromictic Lake La Cruz, Castile-La Mancha, Spain - LaCruzMarch2015_17m | ecosystem: Environmental > Aquatic > Freshwater > Lake | place: Spain...
CAATCAGGTCGTTGATTTCATTGCAGAATTCCTAATGGTATCCATTAGAAACACCCAAAAACCCGGGGCTCACCGGACGGGTTCACGATAGCAGTCTTGGGGCTAATGGACAATCTCGGTTTAAGCAACGCCACCTGCTGCGACCCATAGTTGGCGAACATCAGCGCGGCACCTTGCCGCAGGAACAACTCGACCGATTCTTCGGGCTGGGTATAGAAGGTGAGTGCATTGCGGCGCAGTGCGATCAATTGCTGCGCGACGCCAGGCCAGTCTTTCGCGGCCAGTTGGAACGGCTTCTTGAGCCCCACGGCCTGCGCGGCCAGTGCAAAATTGTGCGAGCCCCCGTTGTACAAAAGAACCTTGCCCCGGTAGCGCGGGTCCCATAGCACTTGGATGGAGGTGGGCACCTCTTTGACTTGCTTGCGGTCATATATCAAGCCCATCTCGGCATAGGTGTAAGGAATGGCGAAAGCTTGGCCCCCATGCACCAGACCGGGAATCGCCGTCAGGTTGCGAAACTCCAGCAACTGGGTGGACAGGTTATGCATCTCGTCCGTGGCAATGGGGACCACCAGACTCTGGGCAATATAGCGCTGCAACTCAGCGGTATTAACCGCAAAAACATCGAAGTCCCGGCCCTTGTTTTGGCTGGCTTTTTGCCACAAGGCCTCATCAGTATCAATGAGGGTGACTTCGACTTTTGCGCCGGTGCGCTGCTCAAATACTTTGACCAGGTCCGCATCCGCGTAACCCGGCCAAGCCAAGACGCGAAGGGTCTCGCCCGCGTGGGCAAACGCAGACACAACCGAGACGATGAGCACGGCAAGGAATCGGAGCAAGTATTGAGACCGGGTCATAAACGTTGAGTAGCCTGCAAAATTTGCTGCCTGATCTTAGCGCGGCCCGGCAGCGGGAATCTCCTGATTTGTAAGCAGTCAAAACACCACACCCAAAGCACACCCAAGAATTTAAGACAAAAGTGGCTGAAAGCCCTACGGTACGTGCGCAAGCAGCTCCTAAATCAGGAGCAAAAAAAACTACATACCCTCCACTATTTTGACCAACGCACCCACCTTGGGCTCGCCCCCGCCGTAGTAGCCGTTGATCAGGCGCAGCTGCTTTTCCGGGTTGACAATGGGGGATGTGCGCGCCAGCTCAGTGAATCCGCCTTTGGGGTAGGCCACTGATTTCAGCACCCACTCCCGCGCGGCACTGCGGTCTTGTGCGGTGAGCGCCCGAAAGCTACCCTCGGCTTCCTGAAGCTGTGCGCGGGCGCGTTGCAGGGTTTGCGCATCTTTGGCACTGCGCAGCAACAGGTAATTGCGGACCTCCGGCCCGCTCACCACGGTGGCCTCCACCGCCTGCAACTGGCCTTGGGCATTCTTGCGCACGCCGGTGAAGCGGGTCGCCTCCAGGCCATTGATCACCACCGTCTGCGTGCTGCCCTGGGTGGGCTTGAGCACATTGCGCAAAATCTCGGTATGCGTGGCACCCGCCTGGGCCGGCACCAACCGCACGACCAGAGCCGCGTCGTGCGCTGCATTCACCAAGCTGAGCTGTTCAGCGTCATTTTGAATGCCCCAACCCTGTGGCGCTGTCAGCGCAAACCCCAACGGAGCGTGGTAGAAATTGCGCCCGCGCACCAGGCCTTGGTCCGCACTGTCGCCAAAGGTCATGCCCTGAATCACTTTGAGGTAGCGGGCATGCCCCTCATCCACGTAATTGCCCTGCCCCTGGTATTGGCTGGCCAACTGGGTGATGGTTTGCAGCCGCTGGTCGTTTGAGGGGTGCGAGGCCAACCAGTTGCCCAGCGCCGGCGGTGGGCGTCCCTCTTCCTTCGCTTGGTCGGCGGCAAAGCGCTCCTGGTTCTTGAGCACCGTGATGACGTCAATCATGTTGCGCGGGTCATAGTGGATGCGCGACAAATACTCCGACCCCAGCCCGTCGGCCTGCAACTCCTGATCGCGCCCATAAGAGGCCACATAGCCCGCCGCCACAGTTTGCGACACCTGGCCCGCAAGCTGGCCCGCACCCGGGAGGCCCTGGCTCTCCAGCACCGCCCCCAACACGCTGGCGGCGAACACGCCCAAACCGGCGTTTTGCTGGCGGGTCGCCCGCTGCGCGCCATGGCGGGCGGTGACGTGACCGATCTCGTGGCCGATGACGCCGGCCAAGTCTGCCTCACTGTCCATATACGCCATGATGCCGCGGGTGACGTAGACATAGCCGCCAGGCAAGGCAAACGCGTTGATCTCAGGGCTGTCCAACACGGTGAAATGCCACTGCAACTGGGTGCGGTGCGACTGCGCTGCCAGCTTTTGGCCCAAGGCATTCACGTAGCTTTGCACCGCCGGGTTTTTGTAGGCACCGTATTCCTTCAGCACCTCTTGGTGCCCTTTCGCACCTTCGGCGATCTCGGTGGGCTCATCCATGACCGAGCGCTCGGACTCCCCGCTCACGGGGTTGACCATGATGCTGCCGCAGCCGGCCAACAAAAGACCCACCAGCGCAGCAGATAACAAAGACAGACGCATGAAAACTCCAATCAACTCAAGGGGACACAAACGTTGGTCATTCTAGGGAAAACGGGCCACGCCCGATAATCGAGGGATGACTACTTCTTTTGCCTCCCTGAATCTTTCTCCCGCCGTACTGGCCAACCTGCAACAACTCGGCTATTTGGAGATGACCCCGATCCAGGCGGCCGCCCTGCCCACGGCACTGGCCGGCAAAGACCTGATTGCGCAAGCCAAAACCGGCAGCGGCAAGACCGCCGCCTTTGCCCTGGCCCTGCTGGACCGCCTGAACCCTCGGCGCTTTGCGGTGCAAGCGCTGGTGCTGTGCCCCACCCGCGAGCTGGCCGACCAGGTCACCACCGAGATTCGCCGCCTGGCGCGCGCGGAAGAAAACATCAAGGTCGTCACCCTGTGTGGCGGCATTGCCCTGCGCGGCCAGCGCGCTAGTCTGGAGCACGGCGCCCACATTGTGGTGGGCACGCCGGGGCGCGTCATGGACCATCTGCAGCGCGAATACCTGAACCTGGAAGCGCTGAACACCCTGGTGCTGGACGAGGCCGACCGCATGCTGGACATGGGCTTTTTTGACGACATCGCCACCGTCACCAAGCAGTGCCCCAAGGAGCGGCAAACCCTGCTGTTCTCGGCCACGTACCCGGAAGGCATCGAAAAGCTGGCCAAGCAGTTCATGCTTGAACCGGTGCAGATCAAGGTCGAGTCCAAGCCCACCGAGAGCCTGATTGAGCAGCGCTTTTACGAGGTCACGCGCCACAACCGACTGGCGACCGTGGCGCAGCTGCTCAACCACTTCCGCCCCATCAGCACGCTGGCCTTTTGCAACACCAAACAGCAGTGCAAAGATTTGGTGGTTTACCTGCAAGAGCAGGGCTTTAACGCCTTGGCCTTGTACGGCGAGCTGGAGCAGCGCGAACGGGACCAGGTGCTGGCCCAGTTTGCCAACCGCAGCTGCTCGGTGCTGGTGGCCACGGACGTGGCCTCCCGCGGGCTGGACATCTCCCAGCTGGAAGCAGTGATCAACGTCGACATCACGCCCGACCCCGAAGTGCATGTGCACCGCATTGGCCGCACCGGCCGCGCCGGTGAATCCGGCTTGGCGCTGAGCCTGGCCAGCATGAATGAGATGGGCTTTGTCGGCAAGATCGAGCAGTACCAAAACCAGCCATCGGTCTGGGCCAAGATCGAGGAGCTGACCCCCACCGAAGATGCAGAGAAATTGGGCCCCCTGCTGCCACCCATGGTGACCCTGCAGATTCTGGGTGGCCGCAAAGAAAAAGTCCGCCCCGGCGACGTGCTGGGCGCACTGACCAGCCTTGAGGGCGGCCCGGCCTACACCCGCGAGCAAATTGGCAAGATTCAGGTGACCGAGTTCTGTACCTTTGTCGCAGTGGAGCGCAGCCTGGCGCAAGCGGCCTGCGCCAAACTCAACGCCGGAAAAGTCAAGGGCAAGAGCGTCAAGGTGCGTATTTTGTAAGCAGCGCATCGTGTTTGCCGACAGGCTTGTAAGGCAAACACCTACACGGATTACATCCGTTTGCTGACTCCAGTTCCTAGGGTTCGTGGCTACAGTTGTCTCAAGCGCCAAAGTAACTTGCGGCGCACTTAGCAACCACCGGAGATACCATGATGAACACCAGCGCACTTGCTCTCAATCCCTTCAGCCTGATGATGGAACCAGAACTGGTTTTGCAGACCATGGAGCGTTCGCAGCAACTGCGCGGCTTGCGTCGCCACAAGCTGCGTCCCTTGGACAAGCCCCTGATCCCTTACACCAAAGAGGCGATTGCCAGCCGCGCGGCCTTTGATGCCGCCATTGATGCGGAAGACTTGGAAGCCATGGCGGACTCCGACTTCCTGAACTGAGAGTTGGTTTTCGCGCGTCGGGTCCGGTGGGGCCCGACCCAGCGCGGTGTCGCCCGATAATGCGGCAACACCACACGCTGAGAATCCACCATGAATTTTTTGTACCGTGACTTTGTCTCCCAGGCGCAGATCGACGCACAGTACAACCCTTCTCTGCCCTTGCCAGACGCTGCGGTGCCAGGTCGGCACTACGTAGAGCGGGCCCAGCAGGCCCGAGCCGAACTGCACTGCCACTTGGACGTGCCGTATGGCCCCACGGTGCATGAGACGCTGGACATTTTTCCTGCCGCTGCACCCAACGCCCCGGTTTTCGTCTTCATCCACGGCGGTTATTGGCGCGCGCTCTCCAGCAAGGAGTTCAGCGGCGTGGCGTTGGGCTTGCAGCGACTGGGCATCACCACGGTCGTCATTAACTATGCGCTGTGCCCCTTTGTCAGCATTGATGAGATCACCCGCCAAGCGCGTGCCGCAGTGGCCTGGACCGTGCGCAACATTGGCAACTTTGGTGGCGACCCGACGCGCATCGCAATAGGCGGCCATTCGGCAGGGGCGCATCTGGCGGCCATGTGCCTGCAAACACCCTGGGCACAAGACTACGGTTTGCCACAAGACCCGCTGCAAGCGGCGGTGCTGGTCAGCGGCTTGTATGACCTGCAGCCCTTGCGTTATAGCTACCTGCAGCCGCAAATTCAATTGGACGACGGCATCATCCGGCGCAACTCGCCTGCCTTTTCGGTGCGTGCCTGCGCCACTCCAGCATGGATCACCTGGGGCGCAGACGAAACACCAGAGTTTGCCCGCCAAGCCAGCACGCTGCACAGTGCGTGGGAGACTGCGGGCAACCATGGCGAGTTGCGGGCCCTGCCAGACGCGAACCACTTCACCGTCATCCATGGTTTTGAAAAATCTGACAGCGCACTGTGCCAGTGGCTCGCCCATGCACTGGATGCCGTGCCGAAATAACGCTACACATAAGGTTACGGATTAAGGACCCCGCCCCAAGTCGCTGAAAACTTGGCTCACGCCCATTGTGATGGAGCCATGCTCTCGCAGCTACGACTAGACGGCAAACGCGCAGCCTTCTAAAAGCGGCGCACCGCCCGCAATGAGCCCCATGTGGTGCACTACTTTCACCAAGCCGACGATCCCTACAGCGCGCTGCTGGCATCAGTGCTGCCGCGTCTGCAGGCACGTTACCGCAGAATGGCGCACGCACGTGCCACGGGCCCCATCGTGGCCGTCGTGACGCGCTGGCGCTGGCTTGCTGTGTGGTCCTTTTTCTGGTGATGAAGACCGTGCTTCTGGTGGTGCAAGGGCGTCTGATTCCACCCCCGGTTTCGCCTTGATTTACAAGCCGTTTAGGCCTGTAGCCCATGTGGGACGTGCGCAAGCAGCTATCATTGTTGTAGCGTAAAAATCAAACCAAAGAGTCCCCGTCCGGATTTGCAACAATGCGGTATTCTTCGCATAACCATTCACCAAGGAAGAGTCAATGAGCCTACTTGCGCCCGTTTCCTCCGTGACAGCCATTGTTCTTGCTGTCCTGTTTATTAAGCTAGCCTTCGGAGTTATCAAGAAAAGGCGGCTGCACAAGGTAGCCCTTGGAACTGGGCAGCACCCTGACTTGGAGGCCGCCATACGTGCCCATGGAAACTTTGCAGAGTACGTGCCGCTTTCGCTGCTTCTGATGGGGTTTGCGGAGATCAATGGATCGCCTTGGTGGCTGGTGGCCATGGCTGCCGTGGCTCTTGTGGCAGGTAGAACCATTCATGCAACAGCAATCCCCGCAAGCGACCTAAAAAAGCGGGTACTGGGAATGCAATTGAGCTTTGCCTCCTTGGCTTTGGGTATCGTTGCCAATGCCACCCCTTTGGTGATTGCCGTGTTCACGATGGCACCGCGCTAATCACGGCGCGGCGTTATCGGGCCAGGCCCCGAGCAATACTTCTTTGGCGCCGTTGACTCTTGAAGATGGGGTCCAATTCACGCATCCGGAACAAGAGCGCAAGGCCTCAACTACATATTGCGCCGGTACTGTCCGCCCACTTCAAACAGGGCGTTGGTGATCTGCCCAAGAGAGCACACACGCACCGCGTCCATCAGCACCTCGAACACGTTTTTGTTGTCCATCACGGCTTGCTGCAGGCGTTTGAGTTGCGCAGGTGCCTCGGCGGCGTGCTGGGCGTGAAAATCGGCCAGACGTTTCAACTGGCTTTGCTTTTCCTCGTCGGTCGAGCGCGCCAACTCCAGCTTGTCGTTGACCGGGTCGCCGTGCGGATTGCGGAAGGTGTTGACGCCGATGATGGGGAGCTCGCCCGTGTGCTTGAGCATCTCGTAGTGCATGGATTCGTCCTGAATCTTGCCACGCTGGTAGCCGGTTTCCATGGCACCCAGCACGCCGCCGCGCTCGGCAATACGGTCAAATTCGGCCAACACGGCTTCTTCCAGTAACTCAGTCAGCTCTTCGATGATGAAGGCACCTTGGGATGGGTTCTCGTTCTTGGCCAGACCCCATTCGCGGTTGATGATGAGCTGGATCGCCATGGCGCGGCGCACCGATTCTTCGGTGGGCGTGGTGATGGCTTCGTCAAACGCGTTGGTGTGCAAGCTGTTGCAGTTGTCGTAAATCGCAATCAGGGCTTGCAGCGTGGTGCGGATGTCGTTGAACTGAATTTCCTGCGCGTGCAAGCTGCGACCACTGGTCTGGATGTGGTATTTCAGCTTCTGTGACCGTTCATTGGCACCGTATTTCTCTCTCAACGCCACCGCCCAGATGCGGCGCGCCACGCGGCCCAGCACCGTGTATTCAGGGTCCATTCCGTTAGAGAAGAAGAAGCTGAGGTTGGGCGCAAAGTCATCAATGTGCATGCCACGCGCCAGATAGGCTTCGACCAGCGTGAAGCCGTTTGACAAGGTGAACGCCAACTGGCTGATCGGGTTGGCACCTGCCTCGGCGATGTGGTAGCCGCTGATGGACACGCTGTAGAAGTTGCGCACGTCGTGGTGCACAAAATACTCGGCGATGTCGCCCATTACTTTGAGCGAAAACTCGGTGGAGAAAATGCAGGTGTTCTGCCCCTGATCTTCTTTCAGAATATCGGCCTGCACCGTGCCGCGCACATTGGCCAGCACCCATTCGCGGATTTTTTCGGTTTCGGTGTCAGTGGGATCGCGGCCATTATCCAACTGGAATTTCTCCAGGTTCTGGTCGATGGCGGCGTTCATGAACATGGCCAAAATGCTGGGTGCCGGGCCGTTGATGGTCATGGAGACGCTGGTGGCCGGGTTGCACAGATCGAAACCACCGTACAGCACCTTCAAGTCGTCCAGCGTGGCAATACTCACGCCGGAGTTGCCGACCTTGCCGTAGATGTCCGGACGCGGATCCGGGTCATGGCCGTACAGCGTGACCGAGTCGAACGCGGTGGACAGGCGCTTGGCGGCCATACCCGAACTCAAGAGTTTGAACCGCTTGTTGGTACGAAAGGCATCGCCCTCGCCGGCGAACATGCGGGTCGGGTCCTCGCCCTCGCGCTTGAAGGCAAAGGTGCCGGCGGTATAGGGATAGCTGCCGGGCACGTTGTCCAGCATAAGCCACTTCAAAATCTCGCCATGGTCTTCATAGGTCGGCAGGGCCACCTTGCGGATAGTGGTGCCGCTCAGGGACTTGCTGGTCAGCGCGGTGCGCAGTTCCTTGTCGCGAATTTTCACCACGTACTCGTCACCGGCGTAGGCCTTTTGCATCTCGGGCCATTGGGTCAGCAGCTTGCGCTCAGGCGCGCCCAGCTGCTCTTCACGCTGCTGGGCCAGGGCGTTGACCGCATCCACGGCCCGCTCCTGGTCGGCATCGGCCTCCTGCAGCATGCGCCCGGAGGCGCGCAACTGCTGCACCTCGCGGGCCAGCCGGGCCTGGGCCCGGGCTCGCACCTTGTAGGCATGCACGGTGTCGCTGATCTCGGCCAGGTAGCGGCTGCGAGCGGCAGGCACCACCGGCGTCTGGTTACTGCTGTGGCGCACGTTCACACGGGGCAATACGCCGACATCCGACAGGGGGACGCCCAGCGCCTGCAGGCGTGGAAGCAGGCCTTGGTACAGCGCGGTCACGCCGTCGTCGTTGAAGCGGGCTGCCATGGTGCCAAACACCGGCATTTGCTCGGCGGGCGTGTTCCAGGCTTCCTTGTTGCGCTGCACTTGCTTGGCCACATCGCGCAGGGCGTCACTGGCACCCTTGCGGTCGAACTTGTTGATGGCGACGAACTCGGCAAAGTCGAGCATGTCGATCTTTTCCAACTGGCTGGCTGCGCCAAACTCGGGTGTCATGACGTACATGGGAATATCCACCAGCGGCACAATGGCTGCGTCGCCCTGGCCAATGCCGGAGGTCTCGACCACGATCAAATCAAAGCCCGCCACCTTGCAGGCGGCGATTACGTCGGGCAGTGCGGCGCTGATCTCGGAGCCAAAGTCCCGCGTCGCCAACGAGCGCATAAACACACGCTGGCCAGAGTCAGCGGCATCCCGACGCGGTGTCTGGGTCCACGGGCTGATGGCGTTCATGCGGATGCGGTCACCCAGGAGCGCACCGCCGCTTTTGCGCCGGGACGGGTCAATACTGATCACCGCCACCCGCAGCGCGTCGTTCTGGTCCAGCCGTAACCGGCGAATCAGCTCGTCGGTGAGTGACGATTTACCGGCGCCGCCAGTGCCGGTGATGCCGACAACCGCTATCTTTTTAGTAGCTGCTTGCGCACGTAGCGCTTGGGTTACAGCCTCATTTGCCTTAGAAGCCTCGATGGCGGTCAGCAGTTGTGACAGGGCGCGCCAACTGGCCTCGGTATGGCCCTGGATAGCTGTCAAATCGGTCGGGGCGTAGCCATTTAGGTCCAGGTCGCAGCGCTTCACCATGTCGCCAATCATGCCGGCCAGGCCCATGCGCTGACCGTCTTCGGGACTGAATATGCGGGTAACGCCATAGGCCTGCAGCTCAGCAATCTCGCTGGGCACAATCACGCCGCCGCCGCCGCCAAACACCTTGATGTGGGCACCGCCCCGGCTTTTCAGCAAGTCCACCATGTACTTGAAATACTCGACATGCCCGCCCTGGTAGGAGCTGATGGCGATGCCTTGCACGTCTTCCTGCAACGCTGCGGTCACCACTTCGTCCACACTGCGGTTGTGCCCCAGGTGGATCACCTCGGCACCCATGCCTTGCAAAATGCGCCGCATGATGTTGATAGCCGCGTCATGCCCGTCAAACAGACTGGCCGCCGTGACGAAGCGCACCTTGTTCACGGGCTTGTAGTTGGCCAGGGCTTTGAATTCAGCAGACAGGTCGGTCATGGTGTGCGGCTCGATTGACGTTTACGTAAACGTCAACTGTAAACCATTTCTCAGCACCTGGGCTTACGCCAAAACACGTCTCCACGCAGCGCGCCCTCCAAAATCCATTAAAGTCGCACCCCAGAATGCAAAGAATCTGCTGCCCCCTCACCCGCGAGTAAGCCATGTCACCGTTACAGCCTTTTAGCCCATCACCCAATCCCTCCATTGACGAAGCCCGCCCTGAGGCCGTGCGCATTGACCCGGTGGACGCGGTGATTCCGGCCAGTGGCTACGCTGGCGACATTTCGGCACAGCTCGCGCACACATGGTGGCAGGCCGGGGACGCGGTGCTTGTCGACGTGCGCACAGATGCCGAGCGTGAATGGGTTGGCTTTGTGCCCGGTGCTGTGGCCGTGGCATGGAAGCAATGGCCGGGCATGGCCATGAACCCAGGGTTTGACAGCGCCATCCAGGCCGGCGTGCCGGCGGGCCAGAAGGCGGTCTTTCTGTGCCGCAGTGGTGTGCGCTCCATTGCCGCCGCCAAGCGCGCCACCGAACTCGGTGTCGAGTCGTACAACATTCTGGAAGGCTTCGAGGGCGACCCCGATGCGCACGCGCACCGTGGCATCAAGGGCGGCTGGCGCATGCGTGGCTTGCCATGGCGGCAGGGCTAAGCCATGACCTTCCTGGCATTGGACATCGGCAACACACGCCTCAAATGGGCCTTGTATGCAGCACCCCAACCGGGGGCCACGCTACTGGCGGAGGGCGCTGAATTTCTGGAAAACATCGACAAATTGTCGGAGGGGCCTTGGGCCGGATTGCGCGCACCCGAACACATCTTGGGCTGCGCGGTGGCCGGTGATGCCGTCAAGCGCCGTGTACAGGATCAAATGGAATTGTGGGACGTAACGCCCCAATGGGTGGTTTCCAGTGAATGCGAAGCCGGACTGCGCAACGGCTACGACCACCCCACCCGGCTGGGCGCTGACCGCTGGGTCGCCATGATTGGCGGCTACCACCGCATGCTCGCACAGGGCGACCCACGCCCGATGGTGGTGGTGATGGTAGGCACCGCAGTCACGGTGGAGGCGGTCGATGCGCACGGCAAGTTTTTGGGTGGGTTGATACTGCCGGGCCACGGCATCATGCTCCGGGCCTTGGAATCCGGAACTGCGGGGCTGCATGTGCCCACCGGCGAGGTTCGCGAGTTCCCCACCAACACCAGCGACGCCCTGACCAGTGGCGGCACCTATGCCATTGCCGGCGCGGTGCAGTGCATGGTTCAGCATGTGCGCGTCCACTGCGGGGCGGAGCCCAAATGCATCATGACTGGAGGCGCCGGGTGGAAGATGGCACCCAGCATGTCGGTGCCCTTTGAGTTGGTGGATAACCTGATTTTCGACGGCTTGCTGCAAATGGCGAAACGGCGGTTTGCCGCCCTTGCTCCCACCTAAGTGGCGCAGACGACCTAAATACCCAGCAGTTGCGAAAAGTCGGTGTCTGCCGATCGCCGGGATTCATTGGCCATCACAGCGCTGACCTCAAACCCGTGGTCCACCACCGTCAAATCCGTCTCCTTGGAGAGTGGGCCAGCCAGAATGGCACGGTCGACCATGCGAATGAGTTCTGAGCGGGCGGCATCCGTTGACTCGCCATGCAAATCAAACGTGACGTTCACGGTCAGCCGCACTGTCGCCAAATCTGGGGCCCGTTGGCGCTGCGTGGGGCGACTGCTACCGCTGTCTTGAAGCAAGGTGCCATCGGGCGCCACGAACAGAATGCGAGCGGGCACTTTGGGTGACAAAACGTGCGACACCCCTTCGGCATTCACCACCAGCATAGTGCCATTGCCGAAGTCGCGGGCCCAGGCGGTCTTGCCGTCCTTGAAGCCCCGAATCACAAACCCGTATTCGCGTGGCGAAACAAAGTAACGCCCCGACACGTCGACCGAGGGGTTATCCACCTCCACTTCGTCGTGCACAAAGGCATAACAGACTGCCCCTGCCTGGGTTTGCCGTTTCAAGGCATGGGGCAAGCCGGCAGGCTTTTCGCGTGAGTTCAACTCACTCCAATCCGTCATGGCGACCCCCGGTTGCATTCAAAATGTTCATCATATTAAGTTCCGGTGTTGGGGGCAAGCCAAGCCTCCGCAAGCCGCACCCAATAGGTGGCACCCAGCGGAATCAGGTCGTCGTTGAAGTCGTAACTGGGGTTGTGCAACATGCAAGGCCCGCCGCCATGGCCCATTTCCCGATGGGCACCGTCACCATTGGCAATGAAGCAATAGCAGCCGGGCTTGGCCATCAACATATAAGAGAAGTCTTCCGCCCCCATGGTGGGCTCCTGGGTTTGCACTTGGTCTGGGCCAACAATGGACGCCATGACCTGGCGCGCAAATTCAGCTTCCTTGGCGGAATTGATGGTCGGTGGGTAATTGCGTGAAAATTCAAAATCACACTCCATCCCGAAGGCCGCGCTGGTGTGGTTTGCCATCTCGCGCATACGCTGCTCAATCATGTCAAGCACTTCAATGGAGAAGGTCCGTACCGTTCCCCGCAACTCGCAGCTGTCCGGAATAACGTTGGTCGCCTCCCCTGCGTGGATCATGGTGACGGAGATCACCCCGGCATCGATCGGTTTTTTGTTACGGCTGATGATGGTTTGAAACGCCTGCACCATCTGACAAGCCACCGGCACGGGGTCCAACGCGTTGTGGGGCAAAGCCGCGTGGCCGCCTTTGCCGCGAATGGTGATCCTGAACTCGTTGCTGGAGGCCATCACCGCCCCGGCGCTCGCGGCGAACGTGCCCACCGCCGAGCCCGGCCAGTTGTGCATGCCAAACACAGCTTCCACAGGGAACTTCTCAAACAGACCGTCCTTGATCATTTCCCGTGCGCCGCCACCGCCCTCTTCGGCGGGCTGAAAAATCAGATACACCGTGCCGTCAAAGTTGCGGTGGTTTGCAAAGTGCTGCGCCGCAGCCAACAGCATGGCGGTATGGCCGTCGTGCCCGCAGGCATGCATTTTCCCGGGGTGCTGGCTGGCGTGGTCAAAGGTATTGAATTCCTGCATGGGCAAGGCATCCATATCGGCGCGCAAGGCAATGGCGCGGTCTGAGGTGCCCGCCTTGACGATACCCACGATGCCGGTGGTGCCCAAGCCTCTGTGAATGGGGATGCCCCATTCGGTCAGTTGCCGGGCGACGACGTCGGCCGTCCGGACCTCCTGAAAACAAAGCTCAGGGTGCGCGTGAATATCCCGTCGGATAGCCGCAATGCGGGATGCGCCGGAAACAAGGGTGTCAATCAGGTTCATGCGCCATTATTGCGCGAGTGGCATTAGCATTCATAGAATGCGCGAACCAAATGCCCCAAGTACTCACGACGACACCCACCAGGTAACCGGAGCCTGCCCACACGATTGCCCGGACACCTGCTCCATGCTGACCACGGTGCACAAGGGGATCGCCATCAAGGTTCAGGGCAACCCCGCACACCCGCACACCAACGGGGCCTTGTGCACAAAGGTGTCCCGTTACCCGGAGCGCACCTACCACCCGGAGCGGATACTGCACCCCCTGCGACGTGTCGGCCCCAAGGGCTTGGGCCAGTTCGAGCCCGTGAGCTGGGACGTCGCACTGCAGGATATTGCGACCCGCCTCGCGGCCATCTGCGCCCGCGGGCCCGACGCAGCCCAAGCCATCTTGCCCTACAGCTATGCCGGCACCATGGGTTTGGTGCAGGGCGAAAGCATCGCGGCACGCTTTTTCAACCAGCTTGGGGCGTCGCAATTGGAGCGCACTATTTGCGCTGCTGCAGGTGGCGAAGGCTTGGTGCACACGCTGGGCGGCAAGGTGGGCATGCGGGTCGAGTTCTTTGCCGAGTCGCGCCTTATTTTGATTTGGGGCAGCAACTCGATTGCCAGCAACCTGCATTTTTGGCGCCACGTGCAAATTGCCAAACGCAATGGGGCAAAGGTGATCTGCATTGACCCCCGGCGCTCGGAAACGGCGGAAAAGTGCCACGAACACCTTGCGTTGCGGCCTGGCACCGATGCTGCGCTGGCACTCGCGCTTATGCATGAACTCATCCAACATGACTGGCTGGACCATGATTACGTGCAGCAGCACACGCTGGGCTGGGACGCCCTGCGTGCACGCGCCCTGGAATGGACGCCTGAGCGGGCTGCCGCGGTGTGCGGCCTGTCGGTGGCGCAAATCACCTCACTCGCGCACGACTACGGCATGGCCTATGTGCGGGGAGAGGCGGCCGCCATCCGGATGAACTACGGATTACAACGGGTACATGGCGGCGGGAACGCGGTGCGCGCCATCGCCTGCCTGCCTGCACTGACGGGGGCGTGGCGACACCGGGCCGGGGGCGTTTTGTTGTCGAGTTCAGGGGCATTCCCCGTGGACCGGGACGCCCTGCAACGCCCAGACCTGCTGGCGGGCAAAAAGCCACGCACCATCAATATGGTGACGATTGGCGACGATTTGTTGCGCCCGGCAAGTGACGACTTTGGCCCCGCTATTGAAGCCCTGATCGTCTACAACAGCAACCCGGTCACAGTGGCACCGGAGTCCGGCAAGGTCGTGAAAGGCTTTGAGCGGACGGACTTGTTCACCGTCGTTTTGGAACATTTCCAAACCGACACGGCAGACTACGCCGATTACATCTTGCCCGCCACCACGCAGCTGGAACACTGGGACGTGCATTCCAGCTACGGCCACACCGATGCGCTGTTGAACCGGCCGGCCATTGCGCCCGTCGGCGAAGCAAAAACCAATACCCAAATCTTCCGGGAACTGGCGCAGCGCATGGGTTTTGACGACCCCTGCTTCAAGGAGGACGACCTCGCCCTGTGCCGCACCGCATATGGACAGAAAGTAGATTTTGATGCATTGCTTACGGATGGTTTTGCCACATTGCCGATGCCGGACGCACCCTTTGCACACGGAGGGTTCCCGACCCCGTCTGGAAAATGTGAATTCTTCAGCGCGCGCTTGGCCGAACGGGGCTTGGATGGACTGCCCGACCATGTCCCCAACTACGAGCCCGGTGGCATGGATAGCGCGTTCCCCTTGGCCATGATTTCGCCACCGGCGCGTAACTTCCTGAACTCCACCTTTGTGAACGTGAAGAGCCTGCGCGATATAGAAGGACAACCGCTGCTGGAGATTCATGCCGACGACGCAGCCGCGCGCGGCATTTCGGCGGGCGACATGGTCCGCGTGTTCAATAGCCGCGGGGACTACCGCTGTATTGCAGACATCAGCCCCAGAGCGCGTCCGGGCGTAGTCCACGGCTTGGGAATCTGGTGGCGCAAACTGGGGCTGAACGGCACCAATGTGAACGAACTTACCCATCAAAGATTGACCGATCTCGGTCGCGGACCCACGTTTTATGACTGCGCAGTGCAAGTCGAGCGTCTGGCAAACCCTGCCCCGGAGTAGCCTGGATCTTGGCAAAGCGGCTCTTAACCATGCAATACCTCAAAAAATTTAAGCGATTTAGGGCTCTAGCCCCCGTCCGCATTGCGCAGCTAGCTACCATATTAATAGCAAGCAGCACCTTGCCGCACGTGGCCGCCCACGCGGCAGACTACGCGGGCCCCTTGTTTGACGCCCACCTGCACTACAACACGGAGGCCTGGGACGGCAAATATGGCCCACACCCACCCAGCGACGTGCTGGCACGCATGCAGCGCAGTGGCGTGCGCGCCATTGTTGCCAACTCGCGCCCCAATGACGGTACGCAGTTGCTGGCCAGCAGCCCTTTGGTCCGCCAGGCTGGCGTGGCGGTGGTGCCTTTTATCCGCCTGTACCGCAACCGGGCGGACTACGACAGCTGGTTCAAAGACGAGTCCATCTTTGAAATGGTAAAGGCAGAGTTTGCCAAGGGCACGCCCGGCGGCGCCTTCAAAGGCATTGGAGAATTCCACCTGTACGACAGCGCCAACGCCAATGGCGCGGTGGCCAAAAAGCTGATGGCCTTTGCCGAAGAGAAAGGCCTGGTGGTGCTGGCCCATGTGGACGATGTGGCAATCGACCTGCTCATGGCCAACACGCCCTCCAAAGGGCAAAAAACCAAACTCATCTGGGCCCACACCGGCATAGGCGGTGTACCCGTGGCACGGGTTGATGCCTTACTGGCGCAATACCCGCTACTGATGGGCGAGCTGTCCTACCGCCCCGGCCTGACCTGCGCCGCGGCCCAGGGTGACGAACGACTGTGCCCCGAGTGGCGCGCACTGCTGCTGAAATACCCCACACGTTTTCTGATTGGATCCGACACCTGGATCAATCAGCGCTGGCTTTATTACGGCGACACCATGGAGGGTTACCGCGCCTGGCTGGGCGAACTGCCACCGGAGGTTGCGCTAAATATTGCGTGGAACAATGGTGTGCGCCTATTTGAGGTAGAAAAAGTTTCTTCCCCCAAGCCTTGATTCAACGGCACGACCGAACCTCTACAGCGGCCCCCTCCCCGCCCGCGCCTTCACCAACCGCCACACTCTGAGCGCCAGCACGGCCAAAGGTGCCGCGTGGATGAAGAGGTCAAAAATATCCAAGGGACGGGTCAGCGCGCCTTGCGCCAACATGCGCGCTTTTTCTACCAGATGCGGCTCCGGCGTAATTGGCGCCACCCCCATCCATGCTGCGACCAAGATCAGTAAAGGCAAGGGAATTTGATCAATCCAACGCATACAGATCCTTCAATTTTCTAGCACCGAACTTCGCCGAACCAGCACACGCTATTCCCATACACAGGGCCTCGCATGAGGTTCAACACTCAGCGCGGCCGCCCAAAGTTCAGCACACGCGTAGCAATCAGTGTTTCCGCCATGAAGCACCCCAAGGCCAGCAGAAAGCACACCACCCCAGCCAGGAAGCTGCCAATGGAAATCCGTAACATCTGAAAGTCACTGGTCTCCCCGAGAAACAGAACAATGATGGTTACGCCGATGAGGAATGAGCACAAGGTGAGCAAACCAATGCTGCTATTGGCAAGCAAACCGCGCGTTCGCAACTGGGCCAATTCGGCATAGTCTTCCTCCATCTCGTCGGTCTTGGGGCTTTTCTTGATGCGATCTTCCAGCAGGCGGGCGCGGTCAATGATGCGGGCCAGCCGATTGACCACCGAGCCGATCATGCCGGAGACAGCGGTCAGGAGAAAGACGGGTGCCACAGCCAACTGAATGCCATGTGCAACAGTGTTTGGGTCAAGGGGGACACTCATGGCGCAACTCCAATAGGGCAAAAAAAAACGACCTTTTTGAGGCCGTTTGTTTCTTTTGTTCTTACCGCGTTGTAGTGCAGCAGGAAATTTTGGTGGCCCGGGGCGGAATCGAACCACCGACACAAGGATTTTCAATCCTCTGCTCTACCGACTGAGCTACCAGGCCTAAGCCTACTAGTATAGCAGCAAGATGCGCTCCGTTTTCTCTCACTGCATTAAGTGCCGCTGCGCTTTCCTCGCGTCAGGTCTACGCCCAGCTGTTTGAGCTTCCGATAGAGGTGGGTGCGCTCTAAACCGGTCTTTTCTGCCACCCGCGTCATGGAACCGTTTTCTTTGGCGAGATGATATTCAAAATAGGCCTTTTCAAATTCATCCCGCGCCTCACGCAGGGGTTTGTCCAGCAAGAAATTTTGGTTGGATGGGGGACCCACATCGACGCCTACCGTAATGTTTACCGGCTTGCTTTCCATGGTCAGCACAGAGGATATTGATGGTAATGGCGTCATTGCCATCAATGGCTTGCTCAAGCTGCCGCGGGACAGGCCTTGCTCCACCGCCTTCAATAGCTTCTGCAGGGTAACGGGTTTTTCGAGGAACGCCATTGCACCAATTTTGGTGGCCTCCACGGCGGTGTCGATGGTTGCGTGCCCGCTCATCATGATGACCGGCATAGTGAGTGCCCCTGTGGTGGACCACTCCTTGAGCAAGGTAACGCCGTCGGTGTCTGGCATCCAGATATCCAACAAAACCAAATCGGGCCTCTCGCGCAGACGTGCGGCGCGCGCTTGGGCCGCGTTTTCGGCGAGCTCCACGTTATGCCCCTCGTCATTGAGAATTTCCCAGAGTAGATCTCGAATGCCGTGCTCGTCGTCAACAACCAGAATGTTTGCCATGATTTATTGTCTACCCCTTTGGTGCCGATGTTTCGCTCTCAAGTCTGAGCACTATGGTCGGCAGGCAATGATAACGATACTTGCGCGCCCGTCACGGTGCCATCTTCCACTCTGTTCGCAATATCGACTCTTGTGCCATGCTCGTCGGCGATTTTCTTTACTACTGCCAACCCCAACCCGGTGCCTTTGGCTTTCGTCGTCACATAGGGCTCAAAGGCCCGCTTAAGAATGTGTTCTGGGAAACCGGTCCCTCGGTCGATCACGCTCAGGCGCACTTTTTTCATGGTGGGTTGCCACTGGGTGCGCAAAACAATGCTGGCATCTTCCTCTGGATTGAGGGCCGTGGTCTCGCTAGCATCTTGGGCATTTTGGACCAGGTTATGAATGACCTGCCGTAGCTGCTGCGCATCTCCACGCACCATGGGGCAAAGTGGGTCTAGCTCTAGGCGAACGGGTACGGTACTTGCCTCTCCGTCGTACAACTGCATGACGTCCAGAACCATGGCATTCAAGTCTACCGGTTTCAATTCAGCGGCAGGTAGCCGCGCGTAATCTCGAAACTCATTGACCAGCCGCTTCATTGCATCCACCTGGTCCACAATGGTTTTTACCGACTTCACCAAGATGGCCTGCTCGGGCGGCTGTAACTTCCCGGTCAACTTCATTTCTAGACGTTCAGCGGAGAGTTGGATTGGCGTCAATGGATTCTTGATCTCATGGGCCAATCGTCGGGCGACCTCTCCCCAAGCTTGGGCCCGCTGAGCGGACACGATTTCTGAAATATCATCAAACACCAGCAAGCGCGCGCTCTCAGGCAATTTTGCGCCACGCGCAACCAAGGTCAAAGCCCTCTCAAAGGGATTGGTCATGGATGTTGAATTGCCGCCGCCCAGTTGAAACGATTGTTGCCAGTGGTCTGCCTCCCGATCCCCACGGTGCGCCACAAACTCAGTGAACTGCTGTTGAACGTCACGACCAAAATCACGCAGCCCATCCACATCTTCCAGCCTTTGACCTTCATAGGTACTCAGGGGCACGCCAAGTATGCGCGCAGCCCCAGGATTTGAAGACCGGATCTCACCCTGTTCGCCCAGCACAATCACGCCAGCGGTCAAGTTATCCAAAATAGTCTGGAGGTTGGCGCGCGCGGCATCCACGCGTGCCATACTGTGCTGCACGGTCTGGCGGGCTTCAGACAATTGTTCGGTCATAGAGGCAAAGGCGCGCGTCAGTCCGACCAGTTCATCCTTCCCTTCCATCGCGAGTTTCGGCGTTAAGTCACCCGACGCTACCTGGCTGACGCCCTCCGCAAGGGTCAGCAGTGGCCGGGCTATTTGGTTTCCAAGAATGACTGCCAGCAGCACTGCGCCGAACACGGCCAAGAACAAACTGAGGGTCAATGTTCCGATGTACATGCGCTTAAGGCCACCACGGGATAGTGCTCGCTCCTGGTACTCGCGATAAGCGCCCTCGACCGCCAAGGCGTTTGCAACCAAATGGGCGGGCAACGCACGCGTTACAAGCAAGTAGCGCTGCTCTGGCAACAAACCCAGTGCCCCACTGGATATCGGCAGCAAGACCTTGATGCGGGCCGGGGTCAGCGCGCCAGATGCTGCGTCCTCCAAACCTTCGACCCAAGACAGAGAGCGGTCAGCTTTGGCCGAGCGAAGCTGGCTGGGCGTTGGCTTGTCCGGGCTCAATTGGAATGTCGTCTCCCCCGCTGTGGCCACCAAATGTCCCGATGCTGACCAAACTGCGACCTCTGAAGCGCCAAGCTGGTCGACTATGCGGCCAAGCAATACCGTGGTCATGGCGTCAGGGCTTTGCGAAAGCTGGCCAGATGCCACGCGTGATTTCACAAGTAGGTCGTCTGAAAGCGCATCCAAAGTCACCCGGCCGAGGTTTAGCCCTGCTTCCAGAGCGCCTTCAACTTTGACATCAAACCATGTTTCAATGGACCGGGAGACAAATTGATAAGAAACACCGTATATCAGCACCCCTGGGGCCAACCCAACCAATGCAAAAATGGTGGCGAGTTTTACCAATAGGCGGCTGCCAAATTTGCCTTGGCGCAATCGCTTAATCAATCGGTAGCCGACCCAGAGTACTGCGACCAGCAAGAGCGATGCAACCACAACATTGATCGTGAATAGCCAAGCGTAATTTCGTTCGTATAGCTCTCTATTGTTCGTCGCCTGCGTTAGCAAGAACAGCAGGATCAAACCGATCACCACGATGATTGCGGCACCAGTCGCCACTACGCGACGTATCGCACGGGAATTTCCCTGCCTCGGTGCGGGGACACCAACGGACTTCGGAATCTTCATTTGGCGGGGTCTAAGGTCAGTACAGTGCCGAGATTCACCGCGACGTTCCAATCGTTTTGCCCCAGGGCACCGATTTGAAATGGAAGCGGCAGTTGGCTCAAATCCAAACGATAGCGAAATTCAACCTTGTACTTGGTTGTTGAATCTAAGTCCGCCGTGTCAGCAATCTTCCACCGCGAAACTCGTTTGGCGATCGCAAGCGCTTCAGTCAACGAGTCGAAGTTCTGATTCAGGGAAAGTCCGAGACTCCCGCCCTTGATGGCTCCGGAATTCGCAGTGAGCCGCCATCGTCGGGTTAATGGCTGGTAGGCGAGACGCAGGTGGCGCTCAGCCGTTGCGATCTTCTTGTCATACCAATACCATCGCTCACGCAAGACACTAGCCTCGGCAACAAAGAAAAGTGGCAATCCTTTTAGGAGGGCATCTTCGACCGCTTGGGGCAGTTCCATTTGAACTTGTGCAGAAAGCAGAATTTCTTCATCGACGCGTTCTACTTTGATTTGCGAGAGTTCCCCAGAGCCCTGCGCCCGGGCAAGCCCTGCAAGGAGCAACAGGAAGCAGACAAGCAGCCTGAATCCAACCCGATCAGGCCGTCTGCTTTTCAAATAACGCGTAATAAAATCCATCGAAATCACCCAGCTGATTGTCCGGGACGTCACCGGGATTGGTATTATTTCCGGGCAATAAATGTCCCGGCGATGGCAGTAAAACCGCATCAGTGTTGTGCGCAAGAAACGTTTTGACTTGCCCACTACCCTCCGCAAGGAAGATAGAACAGGTGCAGTACAGCAAGCGCCCGCCGGGACGCACGAGCGCCCACAGCGTACGCAACATTTTTTGCTGCAACGCTGCTAATTTTTCAATGTCCGACTCACGGCGAAGCCACCGCACATCGGGATGGCGGCGGACAATTCCAGACGCAGTGCAAGGTGCATCAAGGAGTATTGCGTCGTAGAGTTGTCCGTCCCACCATTCCTTTGGCTTGACTGCATCCGCATTGAGAACCGTGGCCGTAAGGCCCAGGCGCATGACATTTTGGTTGATTCGAACACAACGCCGAGAGTCAACCTCAAGTGCAGTGATGTCGCCATTGGCCAGCTCCAAGAGATGCCCTGTTTTTCCACCCGGTGCGGCGCAGGCATCCAAAATGTGCAGTTTTGCGCTGCTATTCATCAACCCACCCAGCAACATGGGGGCTGCTAATTGCGCAGCAGCGTCCTGCACAGACACAAGTCCGTCGCCAAATCCAGGTAGATTTTGCACCGGGACTGGACGTTCCAATATGATGGCGCCCGCTCCAAGAAGTCGACCATTGATCCCCGCGCTGAGCAATACCTGGAGGTATTCACTGGCAGTTGTCTTTCGCGCGTTGACGCGCAGTGTCATAGGTGGATGCGTATTGGCCAAGGCCAGAATGTTTCGCCATTGTTTTGGATGTTCACGCTTGACACGCTCAATCCACCATTTTGGGTGATTCCACAGCGCGACTGGGTCGCTGTCCGTTCTGGCTATCAAATCACTGCGTTCACGCAAAAATCGGCGTAAGCAGGCATTGACAAAATTCGCTTGTGCCCTCGCGGTCATGCTGCGTTTTGCCGCCTCAACTGTTTGATTCACGAGTGTGTGCACGTCATAGGGTGCGTCAGCATCGCACCAAGCCAGCGCCAAAGCCACGCACAACAGTGCATCAGCGGCGGGCGGCGGGGACTTTGACGCCAGCGCTCGGCGCAGTGCTTCCGCCCGTCCAAGATTGCGCCATACGTAGAAGGCCAGGGCCTGAACGCCTGGTCTCAATTCTGGCGCAACTATTTCGATTGCGGCAGTGCCAGAGTGGCCGGACCGCACGGCCTCAATGACTGACGCGGTGGACTGCAATTGACGCCACAAAGGTACTCGGTCTTCAATTTGGTTCATGGTGATCTCAGAACTGGCCGGCAGGCGAAAACCGCATCACGCCGACAACGATGCGCGCGGGGAACTGGGCAATTGCCTCGTTGTATTTGTGCATTATCTGGTTGAAGCCGCCGCGCGCCGACTGGACCTTGGCGGTGTTTACGCCCCATTGGAACTTAAGTACCTCAGGCACCACCGGGCCAGCAAGATCGGACGGCTGATCACACAAAAAATCCCACGCGTTCAGCAGCTCCTCGAAAACACCCGTCATCCGCATGAGCATGGGCACGTCAAATGGAGCGGCATGTAGCTCATTCAAGGCAACACCTAAACTATGCAACTGCTTCAGAAGTGGCTCCCAATCACCCCAAATCTCATTAACCGCATCTGAGCCGTCCCACTCGGCTCGAACCACCCCAGGCTCCGATAGATGCGCGTCAACCATGATTGCGTATTTCCGTAAATATTTTTCAACGGAACCCAATGCATCCAAGCCCCTGGCACGCATGCGCATCAGGCGGTTGTAGAGCCCTACGCACCAAAAAATGGTGAGCGCCAAGACAACCCAGATCAACAACGAGCCATTCATATTTAAAAGATGCTTTCAAGTGCTGTCATTGTCGGCGTGATGGCGTTAAAAAAAAGCCCCAAGCCCTTTCTAAGAGAGCTTGGGGCACCACCGTCACGGCAGCGGACCGTGACTACTCCGAAGCAGTGCCCTCACTGCCCTGCAATTCACTCTCTGCATCGCCGCTACCGGCAAGCTCTGCCGCGTCAGCTTCAGCAATCGCCCGGCGCTCAGCATCGTCCATATGTTCACGCACAGTGCGGGCTTCGTGATACGCCATACCGGTTCCCGCAGGAATCAAACGTCCAACAATCACGTTTTCCTTCAGCCCGCGCAATTCGTCGCGCTTGCCCATGATGGCAGCTTCAGTCAGAACACGGGTGGTCTCCTGGAAGGACGCCGCACTAATGAAACTATCGGTGGACAACGATGCCTTGGTGATACCCAGCAACAAGTTGGTAAACGTCGCGGGGATCTTGTCATCCGCTCGAAGTGCGTCATTTGTGTTCAGCATTTCAGACCGTTCCACCTGCTCACCATTGATATAGGTTGAGTCTCCGGCATTTTCCACGACCACGCGGCGCAACATTTGACGAACAATCACTTCAATGTGCTTGTCGTTAATCTTCACACCTTGCAAGCGGTACACATCCTGCACTTCATCGACGATGTAACGCGCCAATTCCTCGGAACCCAACAGGCGCAAGATGTCTTGCGGATCGGCTGGGCCGTCAACAACACTTTCACCCTTGTTCACCACTTGACCTTCGTGCACCAGGATGTTCTTTTCCTTCGGCACGAGTTCTTCCCAGACCTTGCCTTCGGGATCGGTGATCTGCAAACGAACTTTGCCCTTGGTTTCTTTCCCGAACGATACGGTGCCCGTCGCCTCGGCCAAGACACCTTTGTCCTTGGGTGTACGCGCTTCAAACAGCTCGGCCACACGTGGCAAGCCGCCGGTAATGTCTCGTGTCTTCTGCCCTTCGATTGGAATACGGGCCAGCACCTCACCGGAGCCTACGTCCTGCCCATCGCGCACCTGCACCAGTGCGCCGATCGGGAAACCAATCGTTACGGAATGATCCGTTCCAGGGATTTTGACTTCATTCCCCGATGCGTCAATCAGCTTGACTTGCGGACGAATCACCTTGGCGGACCCCCGACGCTTGGGATCAATGACCACCATGGTGGATAAGCCGGTAACTTCGTCAACCTGCTTCGCAACCGTCAAGCCTTCTTCCACATTTTCGAAATGGGCCTTGCCGGCAAACTCCGTAATGATCGGTCGGGTCAACGGATCCCAGTTCGCCAAAATCAGGCCGGCCTTAACGGTCTGGTCCGCTTTCACGGCCAGCACTGCGCCATACGGCACCTTATGGCGCTCGCGCTCGCGACCATGCTCGTCATGAATGACGATTTCACCGGATCGGGAAATGACCACCAGTTCCTTCTTGCCATTCGTCACATAACGCATCGTTGCGTTGAATCCAATGTTGCCGTTGGATTTTGCTTCAACACTAGAAGCAATCGCAGCGCGCGACGCTGCACCACCGATGTGGAATGTCCGCATCGTCAACTGCGTGCCTGGCTCGCCGATGGACTGCGCTGCAATCACACCGACCGCTTCACCGCCGTTGACCAAACCGCCACGACCCAAATCTCGGCCGTAGCATTTGGCACAGATACCAAACCGCGTCTCGCAAGTCAAAGCCGTGCGGACTTTAACTTCGTCCACGCCTGCGACTTCCAGCACTTCAATCAAATCTTCGTCCAACATTGCGCCGGCAGGGGCCAGCACGGAACGATTCTCTGGGTGCAGAACATCATCCGCAGTGGTACGACCCAAAATGCGATCGCGAAGGGACTCGATAACCTCGCCGCCTTCAACAATGGCGCGCATGAGGTAACCCCCGTGCGTTCCGCAGTCCTGCTCTGTTACAACCAGATCCTGGGTCACGTCGACCAGTCGACGGGTCAGGTAACCAGAGTTCGCTGTTTTCAACGCGGTGTCGGCAAGACCTTTACGCGCACCGTGGGTTGAAATAAAGTATTCCAGCACGTTCAGACCCTCACGGAAGTTTGCCGTGATGGGGGTCTCAATGATGGAGCCATCGGGCTTCGCCATCAATCCCCGCATACCGGCAACCTGCCGAATCTGAGCCGCCGAGCCCCGAGCCCCGGAGTCAGCCATCATGTAGATCGAGTTAAACGACTCTTGCTGAACCTGGTTCCCGTGGCGATCCGTAACAACCTCTTTCGACAACTGGGCCATCATCACTTTGGACACTTCGTCTCCAGCCTTACCCCAGATGTCGACCACCTTGTTGTAACGCTCGCCGGTGGTCACAAGACCTGACGTGTATTGCTGAGCAATCTCTTTGACCTCTTTTTCGGCACGGGCAATGATTCCGGGCTTCTCGGTAGGCACCAACATGTCTTCAATACAGATGGAGATGCCGGCCTTTGTGGCCAAGCGGAAACCGTATTGCAGCAACTTGTCAGCAAACACCACGGTCTCTTTCAATCCGCACTTGCGGAAGGAGACATTGATTAGCTTGGAGATTTCCTTCTTCTTCAACGCCTTGTTGATGTTGGAGAATGGCAAGCCTTTGGGCAAAATCTCGGACAACAACGCACGCCCCGCAGTGGTTTCCCACAACTGCGTCGAGGGCACGAATTCACCGGACTCCTTGTCCTTGGTGTATTCGGTCAAACGCACATTGATTTTGGCGTTCAGATCTACTTCGCCCGCGTCAAATGCACGCTGAACTTCGCCGGTGTCTGCAAAAACCAGCCCTTCACCCTTACCGTTGATGCGGTCACGGGTCGTGTAGTACAGGCCCAACACCACGTCTTGCGATGGGACAATTGAGGGCTCGCCATTGGACGGGAACAGCACGTTATTGGATGCCAACATCAGCGTCCGGCATTCCATTTGCGCTTCCACTGAAAGTGGTACGTGCACCGCCATTTGGTCACCGTCAAAGTCGGCATTGAAGGCAGCACAAACCAGTGGGTGCAGTTGAATGGCCTTGCCTTCAATGAGGATCGGTTCGAACGCCTGAATGCCCAAACGGTGCAGTGTTGGCGCACGGTTCAACATTACCGGATGCTCTTTGATCACCTCTTCAAGAATATCCCACACCACGGGGGTACCGGATTCAACTTCTTTCTTTGCTGCCTTAATGGTCGTTGCGATCCCCATGGATTCCAAACGCGCAAAAATAAACGGCTTGAAAAGTTCCAGCGCCATGAGCTTTGGCAAACCGCACTGGTGCAACTTGAGCGTTGGGCCCACCACGATCACGGAGCGACCAGAATAGTCAACGCGTTTGCCCAGCAAGTTCTGACGGAAACGCCCCGACTTACCTTTGATCATGTCGGCCAAAGACTTGAGTGCGCGCTTGTTGGCACCTGTCATGGCCTTACCACGGCGACCGTTGTCCAGCAGCGAATCCACCGCTTCTTGCAGCATCCGCTTTTCATTGCGAGCAATGATTTCTGGGGCCTTGAGCTCCAGCAGGCGACGCAAACGGCTGTTGCGGTTGATCACGCGACGGTACAAGTCATTCAGATCGGAGGTCGCAAAGCGGCCGCCGTCCAATGGAACCAGAGGACGAAGGTCCGGCGGCAACACGGGCAGAACCTCAAGAACCATCCACTCTGGCTTGATGCCAGACTTCTTGAATGCCTCAAGCAGCTTGAGACGCTTGGTGTTCTTCTTGATCTTCAGCTCGGAGCCACTTGGATCGTTGCGAAGCTTCTCGATCGAGCCGTCAATATCAATGCTCTGCAGCAGATCCTTGATACCTTCCGCACCCATCTTGGCCTGGAACTCGTCGCCATACTCCTTGAATTTCGCATCGAAATCATCTTCAGACATGATGCTGAATTTTTTCAGCGGCGTCATTCCCGGGTCCGTGACCACATAGGCTTCAAAGTACAACACCCGTTCAATGTCCCGCAGTGTCATGTCCAGCACCAGGCCCAAGCGCGATGGCAAAGACTTTAGGAACCAGATGTGCGCGCAAGGTGCCGCAAGATCGATGTGCCCCATCCGCTCGCGGCGTACTTTGGTCTGGGTAACTTCTACGCCGCATTTTTCACAAATAACGCCACGGTGTTTCAGGCGCTTATATTTGCCACACAAGCATTCGTAGTCTTTGATAGGCCCAAAGATCTTGGCGCAAAACAAGCCATCACGTTCCGGCTTGAAGGTTCGGTAGTTGATAGTTTCCGGCTTTTTGACCTCACCAAAAGACCATGAGCGGATCTTTTCAGGAGAAGCCATACCAATTTTGATGGCTTCAAAATGCTCATCTGGCGTGAACTGCTTGAACAGGTCGAGTAATGATTTCATAGTACTTCCTCTTTATTCAGTTGCTTAGCCGCGTTCCAATTCAATGTCGATGCCCAAGGAACGAATTTCCTTGACCAACACATTGAACGATTCAGGCATCCCGGCCTCAATCGAGTGCTCGCCCTTGACGATGCTTTCGTAAACCTTGGTACGCCCTTGCACGTCATCCGACTTGACCGTCAGCATTTCCTGCAATGTATAGGCGGCGCCATAGGCTTCGAGTGCCCAAACCTCCATCTCACCGAAGCGCTGTCCACCGAATTGCGCTTTACCGCCCAAAGGCTGCTGCGTCACCAAACTGTAGGGACCAGTGGACCGGGCGTGCATCTTGTCGTCAACCAAGTGGTGCAGTTTCAAGTAGTGCATATAGCCAACCGTCGTGGTGCGCTCGAACGCGTCACCACTTCGGCCGTCATACAGCTGGGCTTGGGTGCGGGTTGCAGTGAGCCCCTTGGCTTTTGCGACTTCGTCCGGGAAAGCCAGTTGCAGCATGTTGCCGATTTCCTGCTCGGTGGCACCATCAAACACGGGAGATGCAAACGGAACGCCGTGAGTCAACTCTTGGGCCATACTGTGAATTTCTTCGTCAGATAGCTGAGTGAGGTCTTCTTTGCGACCGGTGCTGTTGTAGACCAACTCCAGGAAACTTCGGATTTCTGTCGTCGCAGCCTCTTGCTGCAGCATGTCACCAATTCGGTGGCCCAACCCCTTGCCGGCCCAGCCCAAATGCACTTCCAGGACCTGGCCAATGTTCATCCGTGAAGGTACGCCAAGCGGGTTCAACACGATGTCGCAGGGAGTACCGTCTGCCATATAGGGCATATCTTCTACTGGAACGATCTTGGAAACCACGCCCTTGTTTCCGTGACGACCTGCCATTTTGTCACCTGGCTGCAAGCGACGTTTCACGGCAATGTACACCTTGACCATCTTCAAAACACCAGCGGGTAACTCGTCGCCTTGGGTCAACTTCTTGCGCTTTTCTTCGAAAGCCAGGTCAAAGCTGTGACGCGTTTGCTCTAGCGAGTTCTTGATGCTTTCAAGCTGTGTAGCGACCTCGTCATCTGCTGGACGAATATCGAACCAATGGAATTTCTCGACGGCTATCAGATAAGCCTTGTCAATTTTGGTTCCTTTGGCCAGCTTCTGTGGCCCACCATTTGCAGTTTTACCAATGAGCAATTTCTCAATCCGGTCAAACGCATCGGCTTCCACAATACGCAACTGGTCGTTCAAATCAAGTCGGAAGCGCTTGAGTTCATCGTCAATGATCTGCTGGGCACGGCGATCACGCACAATGCCTTCGCGGGTGAACACCTGCACATCGATCACGGTACCTTTGGAACCCTGATCAACACGCAAGGAAGTGTCCTTCACGTCACTGGCCTTTTCACCAAAGATGGCGCGCAGCAGCTTTTCCTCTGGCGTCAAAGTTGTTTCACCCTTGGGCGTAACTTTGCCTACCAAGGTGTCACCAGGTTCCACCTCGGCACCAACATAAATGATGCCCGACTCGTCAAGACGATTGAGCTGTTGCTCGCTCAAATTGGGGATATCGCGGGTGATTTCTTCTGAGCCCAGCTTTGTGTCACGGGCCATGACCACCAACTCTTCGATGTGAATCGAGGTATAGCGGTCTTCAGCTACGACGCGTTCACTGATCAGGATCGAATCTTCGAAGTTGTAGCCATTCCATGGCATGAACGCGATCAGCATGTTCTGCCCTAAAGCCAACTCACCCAAATCGGTGGACGCGCCATCGGCAATCACATCGCCCTTGGCCAGCAAGTCACCTTTTATGACCACTGGACGCTGGTGGATGTTGGTATTTTGGTTAGAGCGCTGGTACTTGATCAGGTTGTAGATATCCACACCCACCTCGCCCGCTTGCGCTTCTGCGTCATTGACACGAATCACGACGCGGGTCGCATCAACATAATCGACCACACCACCCCGCGTGGCAACCACGACAGTTCCAGAGTCAATCGCGGCGACCCGCTCGATACCGGTCCCAACCATTGGCTTTTCAGGACGCAACACGGGAACCGCTTGGCGCGACATGTTGGCACCCATCAAGGCCCGGTTTGCGTCATCGTGCTCCAGGAATGGAACCAAGGAAGCAGCCACGGATACGATCTGCGCAGGTGACACATCCATGTACTGAACGCGTTCGGCACCCACCAAAATGGACTCACCTGCTTCGCGGGCCGAAATCAATTCACCCGTCAGTACACCGTCTTTATCCAATGCCGCATTGGCCTGGGCGATGACGTACTTGCCTTCTTCAATGGCAGACAGGTAGTCAATATCCATCGTGACCTTGCTGTCGACGACTCGGCGATATGGTGTCTCAATGAAACCGTACTCATTCAAACGGGCATACAGCGCGAGAGAATTGATCAGTCCGATGTTTGGACCTTCAGGCGTTTCGATAGGACAGACACGGCCGTAATGGGTGACGTGAACGTCACGAACTTCAAAGCCAGCACGCTCGCGTGTCAAACCACCTGGGCCCAGAGCCGATACGCGGCGCTTGTGGGTGATCTCAGACAATGGGTTCGTTTGGTCCATGAATTGGGACAACTGAGACGCACCAAAGAACTCTTTCAACGCAGCCGAAATAGGCTTGCTGTTGATCAGGTCATGCGGCATCAAGGGTTCTTGCTCCGCTTGTCCCAAACGCTCTTTGACGGCCTTCTCAATCCGAGCCAAACCTGTGCGGTACTGGTTCTCAGCCAGCTCTCCCACACAACGTACGCGGCGATTGCCCAAGTGGTCAATATCGTCAACATCGCCACGGCCATTGCGCAAATCAACCAGAATCTTGGCAACTGCCAAAATATCTTCGTTGGTCAGCACCATGGGGCCTTTTGATTCCGAACGCCCCATTTTGGCGTTGAACTTCATGCGGCCGACACGCGACAAATCATAGGTATCCGGGTTGTAGAACAAGCGCTGGAACAGCGCCTGAACTGCATCTTCGGTTGGTGGCTCACCGGGACGCATCATGCGGTAGATCGCGACACGTGCGGCAAACTCGTCCACGGTTTCATCCGTGCGCAGGGTCTGGGAGATATACGCGCCTTGATCCAACTCATTGGTATAGATACATGGAAGATCCTGCACACCAGCGGTGCGCAATTTCTTCAGCAATAGCTCTGTCAATTCTTCATTGGCCTTAGCGACTATCTCGCCGGTATCGGCTTCAATCACATTGCGTGCAACGACACGACCGATCAAGAAGTCTTCCGGCACGCTGATGTGCGTCGTTGACGACTGCTCCAGCTCGCGGGTGTGACGCGCGGTGACGCGCTTGTCTTTTGCCACGACAACCTTGCCGCTCTTGTCGGTAATGTCAAATCGAGCAACTTCACCACGCAGGCGCTCGGCCACAAACTCCATTTGCGCACCGCTGTCCATCAAACGGAAGTTGTCGTTAACGAAGAAGTTGGCCAGAATGGATTCATTGTTCAGACCAATGGCCTTGAGCAAAATCGTGACCGGCATCTTGCGGCGACGATCGACGCGGAAGTACAACAAGTCTTTGGGATCAAACTCGAAATCGAGCCAAGAACCACGGTAAGGAATGATCCGAGCCGAAAACAACAACTTGCCAGAACTGTGGGTCTTGCCCTTGTCGTGTTCAAAAAACACGCCTGGCGAACGGTGCAACTGCGACACGATCACGCGCTCAGTACCGTTGATAATGAACGAGCCTTTGCCAGTCATGAGGGGCACTTCGCCCATGTAGACTTCCTGCTCTTTAACTTCTTTCACAACCTTGTTTTGGGTTGTTGACGACTCGCGATCATAAATAATCAGCTGCACTTTGGCACGAACCGCCGAAGCAAATGTCAATCCGCGAGTCTGGCATTCACGTACGTCAAACGCAGGTTTGGCAAGGTTGTACTCCAGGTACTTCATTTCGACAAACCCGTTGTGCGAAACGATTGGGAACGCGGCCTCAAAGGCGGCTTGCAGCCCTTCGGCGGTTCTCTTCTTTGGCGCTGCATCTGCCTGCAAAAATGCCGTGTAGGCATCTTTTTGCATCTGCAACAGGTATGGGATTTCGAGCACGCTATCGCGGTTACCGAAATTTTTACGAATACGCTTGCGTTCTGTGAATGTGTAAGCCATTAGATCTCCGGGCAAAGACTGAGGAATCCTGGGGGTCCTAGGCGACTGTCGTGTTGGGCACCACGCTCAACAATCTTGGTGATTGGCCACTACCAATCATTGGCGGACGGCTGCACATTGCGTGCAGCCCGAACCAAGGCATCTTCCGCAGTCGGGATCAGAAGACACTGAAAAATCGATACGCCATCAGCTTATCAGTGCGCTCTCACAAGCGCCAAAAGGCTGGGAACTCTTTTCGAGCACCCAGCCTTCAGGGGAAATCAATTACTTGATTTCAACCTTTGCACCGGCTTCCACCAGCTTTTTCATCGCAGCGTCAGCATCAGCCTTGGAAACGCCTTCTTTGACGTTCTTAGGTGCGCCATCCACTAAGTCTTTAGCTTCTTTCAAGCCCAGACCTGTGATTTCACGAACAGCCTTGATGACGGAAACCTTGGCTGCACCAGCCTCGATCAACACAACGTTGAATTCCGTTTGCTCTTCAACAGCAGCAGCAGCAGCACCGCCACCCGCAGAGGGAGCAGACATCGCTGCAGCGCTTACGCCAAACTTCTCTTCAATGGCTTTCACCAGGTCGTTGAGTTCCATGACCGTCATGCTGTCCAGCGCGGTCAAAAATGCGTCTTTATCGAATGCCATTTCTATTTCCTAACAATATTGGTTACCACATGCAGACGGCTATTAAGCCGAAACTGCTTCCACGGGCTCAGCGGGTTCAACTGGTGCTTCTACTGCGCCAGCGCCTTTTTTCTCCGCAATCGCCGCCAGCACACGTGCCGTCCGCGAAATTGGGGATTGCATCAAGCCCAGCAACTGTGCCAGCAACACTTCTTTAGAAGGGATACTTGCCAATTGCTTCACGCCGTTCAAATCCAGGGCTTTTCCACCGTATGCACCGCCGCGAATTACCAATTTATCGTTGGTTTTCGCGAAGTCAGCCACCACTCTCGCGGCGGCAACTGCATCTACAGAGAAGCCATAGATCAGCGGACCAGTCATCAGGTCGGACACGACTTCAAATCCGCTACCGGACACAGCGCGGCGAGCCAGGGTGTTTTTCAACACACTCAGGGTTACACCGTTGCTGCGCGCGATACTGCGCAATTTGGTCATGTCAGCGACCGTGATTCCACGGTACTCCGCCATCACGAGCGTTTGAGCTTTTGCGGCGAGGCCAGTCACATCACTGATGACCGCTTCTTTCTCACTGCGATTAAGACTCAAGGTCTACTCCTTCAAAATGTACTTCTCGGCAAATCGCCTCAAAGCACGCTACATTGCAGCGACCAACTGTTTTGGAAATTTATTCCATCTGCAGCGGGATCGCCATCTGCGTTGGCTCTCACTGATTAAGTGTCGTGTCGCACGAATGCGGTTGACACACCAACGGTCTTGGATGACCTGTTTGTACCTTTCGGCACAACCAGCCCACCACATCCAACCACCTTGTCTGGTGGTCGGAATTCTCAAATTACGCCGCGATGGTCTGCAGGTCTACGCGGACACCCACACCCATTGTTGACGAGATTGCGACTTTCTTAAGATAGACGCCCTTGCTGGTTGCAGGCTTGGCCTTGACCAAGGCATCCACCAATGCAGCCAAATTGCCTTGCAATTTATCGCTATCAAACGAACGACGACCAATCGTGGAGTGAACGATTCCGGCCTTGTCGACACGGAATTGAACTTGTCCAGCTTTGGCATTTTTAACTGCTGTTGCGACGTCTGGAGTCACTGTGCCAACCTTAGGGTTTGGCATCAGTCCACGTGGTCCCAAAATCTGACCCAGGGTACCGACGATACGCATGGCATCTGGGGCGGCAATCACGATGTCGAAGGGCATATCACCCGCCTTGATCATGGCTGCCAGGTCGTCCATGCCAACGATGTCCGCGCCTGCAGCCTTGGCCTCTTCAGCCTTTGCGCCTTGCGCGAACACAGCAACACGTTTAGTTTTGCCAGTTCCGTTAGGAAGAACTACGGCACCACGGACAACCTGGTCAGACTTCTTGGCATCGATGCCAAGCTGAACAGCAACGTCAATGGACTCATCGAATTTGGCGATTGCGAATTCTTTCACCAGACCGAGCGCATCACCAAACTTATAGAGCTTGTTGCTGTCAACTTTGCCTTGCTGGGCTTTTTGGTTCTTTGTAAGCTTGGACATTTACACACCCTCCACATTCACACCCATGGAACGGGCAGTTCCGGCGATCGTACGAACAGCAGCATCCAGATCGGCGGCAGTCATGTCTTTTGCTTTGGTTTTTGCAATTTCTTCGAGCTGAGCCCGTGTGATTTTGCCGACCTTGTCCACGTGCGGGCGAGCCGAACCCTTATCCAACTTGATGGCTTTTTTGATCAAAACTGTCGCGGGCGGCGTCTTGATAATGAAAGTGAAGCTCTTGTCTGCATAGGCGGTGATAACAACCGGCAATGGCAGGCCTGGCTCAACACCTTGGGTCTGCGCATTAAATGCCTTGCAGAACTCCATAATGTTCAAGCCACGCTGACCCAAGGCTGGGCCGATCGGGGGGGACGGGTTGGCCTTACCAGCTGGCACTTGCAGCTTGACAAAACCGACGATTTTTTTCGCCATGATTTCTCCTTACGGGTTTTAACGCCCCGGCGCTGAACAACTCAGACCAAAGCTCCCCGGGGGTTAACGACTCTCTCTTTAACTTTGGCACCGAGTCGGGAAGCACCAAATAATTCAACTAATTCAGGTCTTCTCGATTTGGGAGAATTCCAACTCAACGGGCGTCGACCGCCCAAAGATGGTGACCGATACCCGAACCTTGCTCTTTTCGTAGTTCACGTCTTCCACCGAGCCATTAAAGTCAGTGAACGGCCCGTCTTTGACGCGAACAAATTCACCAACCAGGAATTCAACCTTATGCCTTGGCTTGTCCGTTCCTTCTTGCATCTGGTTAACAATCTTCAGCACTTCAGCCTCAGAGATTGGTGCCGGACGGTTTTTTGCGCCACCGACAAACCCAGTCACCTTATTGGTGTGCTTGACCAAATGCCAGGTCTGGTCATCCATGACCATTTCCACGAGCACGTAGCCCGGGAAGAACTTGCGTTCGGTGGTCTTCTTCTGGCCGTTCTTAACCTCAACCACTTCTTCCATGGGAACCAAAATGCGCCCAAACTTGCTCTGCATTCCTTCCCGTGCGATACGCTCGAGGATATTACGTTCAACCGCCTTTTCCATACCTGAATAAGCATGAACCACATACCAACGCAAATCGGGGTTGGTTGGCGTAGTGACTGACTGGTCTACCGAAGGGGTTTGTACTTCATCCGTCATTATTTTTTCCACCCCAGAATCAAATCGTAAAAGAGCCACTCCAGCGTTTTATCTGTGAGCCACAGGAAAAGCGCCATGATCAAGACAAACCCAAACACATAGGCTGTGATTTGCACCGCCTCCTTACGCGCCGGCCAAACGACTTTCCTGACCTCGCGCCAGGCGTCTCGACCGAAAGCAATCAACTGACGGCCTGATTCCGACGCAAAAAACGCTCCAGCAGCTGCCGCCAAGCCCACAAGCAAAACAGCCCATTGCACCAACTGGCCCTGTTTTCCCAAAAGGTAAAAAGCCGCAAGGGACGCCACCACCAGTATTGCGGCAGCAGCAAGCTTGGCTTTGTCCACCCCGGTACTAATTGTCTGAATTTGTGACGTGGCCATATATTCTGTGTTTTTTCGCGTTTCTACATTACTTCGAATTCAGCACCCCAAGACGCTGAAGCCCGCTACACCGTAGCGGGCCTTGGAAGCCACCTTCTACATCAGCCAGGTGGCAGGGGCAGTAAGAATCGAACTTACAACCTTCGGTTTTGGAGACCGACGCTCTGCCAATTGAGCTATACCCCTTTAGCGAAATTACGCGATGACTTTAGCAACCACACCCGCACCAACGGTACGACCGCCTTCGCGGATAGCGAAACGCAGGCCTTCTTCCATGGCGATCGGGTTGATCAGCTTCACAGTGATCGACACGTTGTCACCAGGCATCACCATCTCTTTGCCTTCTGGCAACTCGATCGCACCGGTCACGTCCGTGGTACGGAAGTAGAACTGGGGGCGGTAGTTGTTGAAGAACGGAGTGTGGCGACCACCTTCGTCTTTGGACAAGACATAGATCTCGCCTGTGAAGTGGGTGTGGGGCTTGATCGATCCGGGCTTGCACAGCACTTGACCGCGCTGGACATCTTCGCGCTTGGTGCCGCGCAACAAGATACCAACGTTGTCGCCTGCTTGACCTTGGTCGAGCAGTTTGCGGAACATTTCAACACCGGTGCAGATGGTTTTCTGGGTGTCAGAGATACCGACGATTTCGATTTCTTCGCCGACTTTGACGATACCGCGCTCGATACGACCGGTCACCACGGTGCCGCGTCCGGAGATCGAGAACACGTCTTCGACTGGCATCAGGAAGGCGCCGTCGACTGCACGCTCTGGCATGGGGATGTAGGAGTCCAGTGCATCGGCTAATTTCATGATGGCTTCTTCACCCAATGGACCCTTGTCACCTTCAAGCGCGAGCTTGGCGGAGCCATGGATGATGGGGGTGGAGTCACCAGGGAAATCGTATTTGTCGAGCAACTCGCGAACTTCCATTTCGACCAGTTCCAACAACTCAGCGTCGTCGACCATATCGCACTTGTTCAGAAACACGATGATGTATGGAACGCCAACCTGGCGCGCCAGCAGGATGTGCTCGCGGGTCTGTGGCATAGGGCCGTCAGCAGCGGAGCACACCAAAATAGCGCCGTCCATCTGGGCAGCACCGGTGATCATGTTTTTCACATAATCGGCGTGTCCTGGGCAGTCCACGTGGGCGTAATGGCGGTTAGCCGTTTCGTACTCGACGTGGGCGGTGTTGATCGTGATACCGCGTGCTTTCTCTTCAGGAGCAGCGTCAATTTGATCGTAGGCACGTGCAGTTCCACCGAACTTGGCAGCCAGCACCGAGGTGATAGCCGCTGTCAGCGTAGTTTTACCGTGGTCGACGTGGCCAATGGTGCCCACGTTGACGTGGGGCTTGGTACGCGTGAATTTTTCTTTTCCCATTTTTCA
>Ga0247840_10002107_pt1 | contig 36221 bp, 28 predicted proteins | sample LaCruzMarch2015__FD_192404 | JGI IMG/M metagenome (GOLD analysis project Ga0247840, IMG submission 192404) | Freshwater microbial communities from meromictic Lake La Cruz, Castile-La Mancha, Spain - LaCruzMarch2015_17m | ecosystem: Environmental > Aquatic > Freshwater > Lake | place: Spain...
ATCTAACCTTAAATACCTTAAACCCACAGATCAAATAAAATTTGTTATTTGTAGCCAAAATGATTACCAATGGGCTTGCAAAATGATAATAGAACATCGTCTTTCAGAAATTGCGGATCTTCTATTTTCACCAAGCTTTGGCCAAATAAATCCAACTTTACTTGCTGATTGGATAGTAAAAGATAAAATTCCTGTGCGTTTTCAATTACAGTTGCATAAAATACTATGGAATGATTCCCCTGGACATTAGGGAATAAGCAGATCGAATTATTTATCTAATTTATTTTATTACTTAAGGAAAACTCATATGGAATGGTTTGCCAAAGCACCTTCGAATATTGCTCTTATAAAATATATGGGGAAAAAAGATGCAGAATTGAATCTTCCCATGAATTCCTCATTATCTTATACCCTAAATCATCTAATTAGCAGAGTAATGATTGAAAAAATATCAGGGAAAAAAGATTTTTGGGAGCCGTTAGATACCCCAGGATCATTAAATTTCAATCTGAGCATTGATGCGCAAAATAGATTTTTAAATCATTTAGCTCTCTTAAAATCAATGGCAGATTACACAGGTGCATTTGTAGTAAGATCTTGTAATAATTTCCCGCACAGTAGCGGGCTTGCAAGCTCAGCATCAAGTTTCGCAGCCCTTACCAAATGCGCTTTATTAGCTCTGCACGATCTTACAAAAGCTCCAATTCCTTCGATTGAAATCCAAGCACAATTAAGTCGACAAGGCTCAGGCTCATCTTGCCGCTCCTTTTTCTCACCTTGGGCCTTATGGCAAGAAGAATCGGTTAAAGAAATTGATTTACCATACAAAGATCTATTGCATCAAGTGATTGTAATCAGCCATGAGCCTAAGAAAATCTCATCTGGAGAAGCGCATAAAAGAATCTCGACAAGCAAACTTTACCCAACACGAAGCGCTCGAGCAGAGAATAATTTAAAAATATTATTAGAAAAATTTCAATCAAATGATTGGGCTGGTGCGTATCACGTATGTTGGAGAGAATTTCAAGACATGCACTCTTTGTTTTCTACCTGTGAAGAGCCATTTAGCTATATTAATGAACAATCTCAAACTGTTTTAAATGAACTACAAAATCTTTGGCAACGAGAAGGTGATGGTCCATTAATTACAATGGATGCTGGTCCTAATATTCATGTACTCTACCGGCAAGATCAATCTGAGATGGCGAGGAAATTTAAATCTGATTACTTAATAGGTAATTATGATGTCATCTAGTTTCAAAACCACAACCCATGGCAAATGGATATTAGCAGGAGAACATGCAGTAATAAGAAATCATGGCGCTCTAGTATTTCCAATCAAAGAAAAAAAACTATCTCTTGAGTTTAACGAGTCCGGTACTGAATTATCGCTAAATTTTGAGGGTGAAACCAGTGCTGATACCAATTTATTATTTTGGTCTGTGCTAGAACAAGGAATGCAACTTTTAGGTAAGTCACCTAAAACTTTAAGTGGACATTTTAATTTATCCACTAACATTCCTGTAGGAGTAGGTTTAGGAGCATCAGCTGCATTATGTGTGGCGATGGCACGCTGGTTTGCATCAAGAGACTTTGCCCAAAATCTAGATGTAGCTGAATTTGCCAAGCAATTAGAGCATTTATTTCATGGTAAAAGCAGTGGGTTAGATATTGCAGGAGTTGCCTCTTCATCTGGGATCTATTTCAAAAATGGAGTTAGTGAGCCATTAAAATCTGCCTGGCAACCATTATGGTCATTATCATCCTGCCGACAAATTGGAATTACATCTCATTGCATCACTAAAGTACAATCATTATGGCAAAATGATCCAACACACGCCGCATTAATTGATCAACAAATGGATCAAGCTGTTATTTTGGCACGTAAATCTTTAGAGGAATACACCGAAAATTCAGAAAATATGCTATCTACTGCAATAAATAATGCAGCTGCATGTTTTCAGCAATGGGGTTTAGTATCGATGAGCTTAAATCAACATATGCAGAAATTACGTGATAAAGGAGCTGTAGCTGTGAAGCCTACTGGATCTGGTGGTGGCGGCTTTGTTATAAGTTTATGGAAATCGATGCCTAAAGATATGGATATTGAGCTAATAGCTATTTAGTGGCTAAGCTGTGTAGCTTGGTTGCTTGCAACCAGGATTTCCTTGATTAAAGCCCCGGTTGCAAGCAACCAGGCTACATATTCTAAAGCAACCTAACTAATCCTGACACTGATAATAAACCTCACCCTCTTTTATCATCCCCATCTCAGTCCGAGCTTTATCTTCTAATGCTTTCTCACCAGATTTAAGCCCAACGATGTCAGCCTCAAGAGCAAGATTTCTATCAGATAATTTTTTATTATCCTGCTCTTCTTTAGCTAATTTATTTTCAAGATGAAGAAATTGCGTAACTGATCCCTCACCAAACCATAATTTATATTGCAAGGCGATTAACGCCAACAACAAAAATATAAAAAATGAACGCATAAGCATTCCATAAAAGAAACGTTAATTTATTGTACTATATAAGAATGCATTAGTTCTATCCCTTATCTAAACTCCTATCTAATTTTTAAGAATTGAAGTTCCTGCATAGGGAAGATCCATCATCTCATTGATCCTTAATAATTGATTATATTTAGCCACTCTATCAGTACGACATAAAGATCCAGTTTTAATTTGCCCACAACCAGAAGCCACGGCAAAATCGGCAATAAATGTATCTTCAGTCTCGCCAGAACGGTGAGATAAGATAGAACGATATCCATTGCTACTTGCCAATGCTAATGCCTGTCTGGTTTCACTTAAAGTACCAATTTGATTGAGCTTAATTAAAATTGCATTAGCTGTTTTTTCAGCAATTCCTCGCGCTAAAAGATGAGGATTAGTTACAAATAAATCATCGCCAACTAATTGAACCTTGTCACCTAATTGTAACGTAAGCTCTTGCCAACCTTGCCAATCACTTTCATCTAAGCCATCTTCAATACTAAAAATAGGATATTGCCTAACTAAGTCAGCATAATAATTAGTTAATTCACCACTATTGTATTTCTTAGATTCTGAAGCCAAATAATAAAAACCATCTTTATATAATTCTGATGCTGCGACATCAAGAGCAAATATAATATCTTTGCCTAACCCAAAACCTGCAGCCTCAACCGCTTCGCTTACGATATCCAATGCTTGCTTATTAGATTTTAAATTAGGGGCAAAACCACCCTCATCACCAACGGAGGTTTGCAATTTATGCTTCTTTAAAACATCTTTAAGAACATGAAAAATTTCTACTCCCATTTGCAAAGCGGCTGGAAAATCCCTTGCGCCCACAGGAACTATCATAAACTCTTGGATATCAAGATTATTATCAGCATGTGCCCCACCATTTAAAATATTCATCAATGGCACAGGCATTAACATAGGCTCGCTAATATTTAGTGATTTAAATAATGGCAATGATGCAGAAATTGCATGAGCTCGAGCAGAAGCAAGAGAGACGGCAAGTATTGCATTAGCTCCTAAACGTGATTTTGACTCAGTACCATCAAGTTCACAAAGCCTAGCATCAACAAGCTCTTGCTCAGCTACAGAAAAATGGTGTAAAGCATGGTTAATTTCACCATTGATATTAGATACTGCTTTTAATACGCCTCGTCCTGCATATCTAGATAAGTCATTATCTCTTAATTCAGCAGCCTCTCGACTTCCAGTAGATGCGCCAGATGGAACGCTAGCGCGCCCAACCTCCCCCGTTTCAACCATAACTTCTGCTTCAACAGTAGGGTTGCCACGCGAATCTAAAATTTCACGTCCTTTAATACTGATAATACGCATTTTTAATCCTCGAATTATTATTTTGCTCTTAATTTAAAGCTAATGAGTAAAGTAAACGCACTTAATATTAATAATCTATGCAAGTATACACAATAGTAATCGACTTTGAAAAAATCCAAAATCATAATGGTACTTTTAATATAAAATTTTAGGTATAATATCTTCTAAAATTTACCAAGGCGAGATAAAAATGAGTAGCATTTTTAATATGTTTGGTCCGTCACCAATTAAACCTATTGAACAACATATGCATAAAACATACCTCTGCGCCAAGGAGCTTTATCCTTTTTTTGAAGCAGTCCTTGAGAATGATTGGAAAACTGCCAATGAAATTAAAGATAAGATTATTGCGATTGAAAAAGAAGCAGACATAATTAAACGCGAGCTTCGCCTACATTTACCAACCGGGTTATTTCTGCCTGTGGCTCGTACTGATCTCCTTGAATTACTAAGTTCTCAAGATAAAATTGCCAACACCGCAGAAGACATAGTTGGTCTTATTATAAGTCGGCAAATGCAGATCCCTAATTCTTTATCAACGATGTTTATGACCTTCTTGCAACGATGCCTTGATGCTGCAAAACTTGCATGCAAAGCAATTAACGAATTAGATGAATTATTAGAAAGTGGATTTCGTGGTTCTGAAGTTAAAATTGTTGAAGATATGATTGTTATGCTAGATGAAATTGAACAAGATACCGATGATAAACTAGCGGATTTAAGGCATAGTATTTTTAAAATGGAAAAAGAATTGCCTGCTATTGAAATTATTTTCCTATATAAGTTGGCTCAATGGATTGGCGATCTAGCCGATCATGCTCAAACTGTAGGTGGTCGACTACAAATTCTAATTGCCAGGTAAAAATTACTATGGATTACTCTACTATATTTTTAGGCTTAGCTATCGTCTTATGTTTTCTTATGACCTGGGGCGTAGGGGCTAATGATTTAGCCAATGTAATGAGCACTACAATGGGATCTAAGGCTATTACGCCAAGACAAGCTATGCTGATTGCTCTAATATTTGAATTTGCTGGCGCTTTTTTTGGCGGTACTGGAGTCACCGAAACTATGCGTGATGGCATTATTAATACCACCCAATTAGCACAAGAGCCAATGATTCTTATTGAAGGGATGCTTGGCGTGCTTTTGGCTTGCACAATATGGATGAATCTTGCAAGTTACTTTGGCGTTCCAGTATCGATAACTAATGCATTAGTTGGTTCAATGGTTGGATTCGGATGCGTTGAATTAGGGTATGATGCTATTCAGTGGAATCAAGTTTCCCATATTGCTATTGGATGGGTTACCTCGCCAATAATATCAGGGGTTACCGCTTACGCATTAATTTTCAGCATCCAACAAGTGATTTTTGTCAAAGCTGATCCATTAGAAAAAGCAAAGCAATATATCCCAATTTATCTATTCCTTATTGGCTCTATTTTATCATTCATTACAGTATTTAAAGGACTTAACCACTTTGATATTAGTTTAAGTTTAAAGCAAAATATAATAGTTACTTTAGTTTCAAGTATTTTTATAACATTTGTTGGCATGCTATTTATCAAAAAAATTCCTGAAAAACCTAATATGAAAAGACGCGAAAAATTCATACAGGTTGAAAAATACTTCGCTGTGCTTATGGCAATGACTGCTTGTGCGATGGTTTTCGCTCATGGCTCAAATGATGTGGCTCTTGCAGTAGGACCACTTAGTGTTGTTTATAGTTTGTTAGTTAACGTAAATCAACCTATCGCCGCTTCAGACTATCCAGCATGGATAATATTATTAGGGTGCACAGGTGTTGTTTGTGGATTGCTAATGTATGGTAGAAAAGTAATCGAAACTGTCGGCAGCTCAATTACAGCGCTAACCCCAAGCCGGGCATTCGCTGCCACTTTAGCCGCAGCTACTTCTGTGGTTGTAGCAACAAGCCTAGGCATTCCAGTTTCAGCAACACAAACCTTAGTGGGAGCAGTTCTTGGAGTAGGATTGGCAAGAGGTATAGGCGCGTTAAATCTTATTGTGATACGCAATATATTTACGTCTTGGATTTTAACTCTACCAGCAGCATCTATTTTAACTATAATTTCGTATAAGTTAATACATGCTACATTTGGCTAGGTAATACCAGACATTAGCGTGGGCAAAACGGAACTTGCCCACCAGTTCAATATTGGCGTGGATGGGCATGCTCTCTCTTTGCTTACCCTAAACATTTTTTATTGACGATTTTAGACTTGAAAGCCATTTACCTAAAAATCTTCCCAAATCTTTTCATCACTATCATTGCCTTTAGCATTATCTCGTCGTAAAGCTATTTTCTTATGCTTTGCTATTTCTTTTAGCTGCGACTCCGTCTTCTCATGAGACGCATCGAATTCGAATAAAAATTTATCATATGGGCTGACATATGCTTTATCTATATCGTGTTTAGTCATGATAATTCCATTGTTCTATTCTTAAAGCTGGTAATTTTAGCTGGTTTTTATTAAAGTTACCACCAAACTTAATTAAAGGAACGATAATGACCGTTAAAAAAGCAGAATTACATGTGCATTTAGAAGGCACAATATCACCAGCCTTAGCCCATAAATTGGCAAAGAGAAATAATCTACCTATCCCAAGCGATCTAATTGCACCAGATGGATTAAGCTATTTATCACGTGATTTCCTTCATTTTCTACAAGTATATGACACCCTTGCAGCCCTAATTAAAACTCCACTTGATTATTATGACATTACGTTTGATTATCTTCGCACCAATGCGCTAGAAAATGGCATTTATACTGAAATGATGTATTCACCAGATCATGCAGAAAAAGAAAGTGGCATTCCATCTATTGAGCACTTACATGCCATACAACAAGCCGTTGATGATGCAAAAGCACAATTTGGGATAGTTGGCAGAATAATAATTACTGCAGTTCGTCATTTTGGTGCAGAAGCCGCTGTACGTGTAGCAAAAGAAGCGGCTAAACAGTCAGTTCCTTGCGCCACAGGTTTTGGACTAGGTGGAGACGAGATGAATTTCCCGCCTAAATTATTTAAGCAAGCTTATCAAATAGCTCGAGAAGAGGCAGGATTATATTGTACAGTTCATGCTGGTGAGTTTGCTCCTGCTAGCGGCATGATTGAAGCGATTGAAAATCTACCAATACAACGTATTGGTCATGGTGTGATGGCCATGCATTCACCCGAAACGATTATGCTTTTAAAAGAGCGTGATATTGCTTTAGAAATTTGTCCAACGAGCAATATTAAGCTTGGTCTTTTCAAAGATTTTCAAGAGCATCCGTTCCCTAAATTTCTAGAAGCCGGAATTAAATTAAGCCTAAACTCAGATGATCCACCATTTATGAGTACAAATCTTGGAAATGAGTATCGACTAACTCAAAAAGCTTATAATTATAGTGATGAAACAATGAATAATATTACCGCAATGGCGATAGAAAGTGCTTTTGTTGATGAGGATACTAGAAAAGAATTAAGAGCAAAGCTTAGCTCTTAAGTTAGCCGCTGTAGCCTGGTTGCTCGCAACCAGGATCTCCGATTAACCACAAAAAAGATCAAAACCCTGGTTGCTGCTAACCAGGCTACTTATACTAATGGCCCAACTTATATTTTTTTAATATTATAAAAATTACGCAACCTCTTCCATATATTTACGCAATTTCATCATCGCATTTTTTTCTAATTGGCGAACTCGCTCAGCTGAAACGCCATATTTCTCAGCTAAAGCATGCAATGTTACCGCCTTATCATCAAGCAACCAACGCTGCTGCAATATATCTTGGCTGCGCTCATCTAAGCGATCAAAAGCCAAATGCAATTTTTCACGGCTTTGAGAGCCGCTATTTTCTTGCTCATAGATACGCGCAGGATCAGTAGTAAAATCTTGTAAATAACGGGCTGGTGATGTTTTGTATGATTGCTCATCATCATCACTATCTGAAGCATCATATGAAGCATCCATTGCATTTAATCGCTGCTCCATCACTAAAACATCTTCGTGGCTAACGCCTAAATCATTCGCTACAGCATCAACTTCCTCTTTAGTAAACCAACCTAAACGCTTCTTCATCTGCCGCATATTAAAAAATAATTTACGTTGTGCTTTTGTTGTAGCAACCTTAACAATACGCCAATTGTGTAAAACAAACTCATGGATTTCAGCTTTAATCCAATGCACAGCAAAGGATACCAAACGCACGCCCATATTAGGATCAAAGCGCTTAACCGCCTTCATCAAGCCAACATTACCTTCCTGAATCAAATCATTTAATGGTAAACCATAGCCTAAATAGCCCCTTGCCACACGAACAACATATCGCAAATGAGCAAGAACTAAAAGACGAGCGCCTTCAACATCATCTTCTTCACGAAAACTACGAGCATATTCTTGTTCTTCTTCGGCGGAAAGCATAGGTATTTGATTAACTTGATAAATATAAGCATCCAGACTGCCTACAGGGCCATTTAAAACTGGAAGCTGGAAATCATGACTCATATTCTACCTCTGATAAATTAAGAGACGCCAAAATTGTACCACAATTAATTGATATTTTGAATATTATAGATAAATATTTGCGCTAAAATAGGACAAAATATTCTAGATTTTAATTAAGGCTCTATTATTGCAAGCTGTCTCTTAACAGAAACCCTAGCACCCAGCCAACCAAGTATAATTGCCAAAAATAGTAACCAGGTTATTTGCCTAAATGATAAGCCTAAGAGCTCATAATGCATTTGATAAGATGCTGCCAATTGATTAACAACTATAGTCAAACTTAATAAAAAAGTATTTAATAACAATACAGCTAATATAGCACCTATTAACCCATACCAAATACCCGCATATAAAAATGGCCGAACAATATAAGAATCTTTAGCACCAATAAGTTTTAATACTTGAATTTCTTCTTTACGACTATGAACTGCTGCACGTAAAGAATTTCCTATTATTAGTAACACAACCAAAGCTAGTAAAATTATAAATGAATGCGTAAGTGTAGTAATAAACTGCAAAATAGCCTGCAAGCGACTAACCCATTGAATATCTAGCTTTGCTTGTTCGACTTGTGGGTAAGATTTAAGCTCTACATATAATTTCTGTAATTTTTCTTTACTATTAACTTCTGTCGTAGGCACAACATCTATAACTGCTGGCAATGGATTCTCGGGCAAATATTTTAATACATCTTCCATTCCTTCTTGCTGCTTGAGCTCGAGAAGACCTTCATCTGGAGACTTAAATGTTGCAACACTAACCCCACGAACCTTTCTTACCTCCAGTAAAATTTTTTCCTGCTCTGTCTTAGTAAGTTTTGTTTTCAAATAAAGAGAAATATTACCACCATGCTGCCAGTTTTTTGTTAATTGTGTAAGATTGTCTGTAGCAACCCAAAAAAGAGCAGGCAAAACTAAGGTTATAGCAATAACCATAACCGTCATAATCGTAGCTATTGGTTTTTGACCAAGAGAACGAAGACTAATAAAAGCAGCGCTGACATGAAAAGCAAACCAAGACCTTAAATTAGCTAACATAATCGCCCACCCTTTAACATAACCATACGATATTTCATGCCAGCAATAAGAGCTAAGTCATGAGTTGCAATCAATACAGCAACACCTGCCTGATTAAATTGGGTGAAAAGTTTCATTACTTCTGATGACAATGAAGGATCAAGATTCCCAGTTGGCTCATCAGCCAATAATAAATCTGGCTTATGCACTATAGCTCTAGCAATACCTACGCGCTGTTGCTCACCACCAGAAAGATTCGTGGGCCTCATTTTTTCTTTATTGAGCAAACCCACCATATCAAGGGCTGCTGGTACTCGCTTTGCAATCATTTGCGGTGGAAGACCTAACACTTGCAATGGTAAAGCAACATTATCAAAAACGCTGCGATCGTTTAATAAACATGGCGACTGAAACGTAATCCCAAGACTCATCCTAAATTTAGAAATATCTCGTTTTTTTAATTGATTTAAATTAGTACCATTAACCGATATTAGCCCTGAAGATGGATTCTCCAATTTAGCTATAAGCTTTAATAAAGTAGTTTTACCAGCGCCTGAATGCCCAGTTAAAAAAACCATCTCACCTTTTTCTAAAGAAAAATCTACCTGCCTTAATGCTTCAAAGCCGCCGGAGTAACGCTTAGATACTTGATTAAATGTTATCATCATTGAAAATAGCATCAACAAATTGCGTCGCATCAAAGGGACGCAAATCATCAATTCCCTCGCCCAAACCCACATAACGAAATGGTATCTCTAATTCATTAGCTATGGCAAATAATATTCCGCCTTTAGCACTGCCATCAAGTTTTGTCATAGTAATCCCTGTTAAGCCAACGGCTTGATGAAATTGGCGAGCCTGATTCAATGCATTTTGCCCAATGCTTGCATCTAAAACCAACATAGTTTCATGCGGGGCATTAGCATCTACCTTTTGCATAACTCTTTTAACCTTTTTCAACTCTTCCATCAAATTAGATTGAGTATGCAACCTTCCAGCAGTATCCGCAATAAGAACATCTATACCACGTGCAGAGGCAGCTTTAATAGCATCAAAAATAACTGACGCGCTATCCGCACCGGTTTGTTGTGCAATAACTGGGATTTGATTACGCTCACCCCAAACTTGTAACTGCTCAACAGCCGCTGCACGAAATGTATCGCCGGCTGCAAGCATTACTTTTTTACCCATTTTTTGATATTGTTTTGCAAGCTTACCTATAGTCGTTGTTTTACCAGCACCATTAACACCAACCATAAGAATAATAAATGGTTTTTTATCCATAAATTCTTCTGTTAGAGGTATCGCATTTATAGTTAACATATCTTTTAGGCGATCTTTTAGCGCTGAAAATAATGTATCACCATCAGATAATTTCTTTCTTGCCAAGCCCTCACTTAGATCATTTAATATAGATTTAGTAGTATCTATACCTAAATCCGCGCTAATTAATAAAGTTTCAAGCTCTTCTAGCAATTCGGCATCAATTTCTTTTTTACCGAGTAATAATCTAGCAATGCCATCTCCAAATTGATGGCGAGTTTTAGTAAGCCCGCGTTTAAAACGAGCTAAAAACCCATCTTTCGAAGTTTCATTAACTTTATCTTCAATAGTTGGCGCTAAATCAACATCAACTTTAACTTTCTCATTATTTTTAACTTCTTCTTGAGGCTTACCCCAATTACGCTTAAACCAATTACTCATTTAATCAACCCTATAGGTATACCTAAATTCAACCGCCGAATTTTGGTGTACAAAACTTCTAAAATATGAAATTCTATCATTTTTTTTCTATCCTCTCTATTTGTGAGGATATTTATATTTAAGCAGAGGCCTATCTATGCGTCCCATAATAATGACATTATTAATTATCTTTTCCTATCAATCATTTGGTAATGTTCAACAATTTAAATTAGATAATGGCCTAAAAATTATTGTAGAGGAAGATCATCGTGCACCAGTCGTTATTTCTATGATTTGGTATAACATAGGATCAGCAGATGAACCTGGTGGCATAACAGGTATTTCCCATGCACTTGAACACCTAATGTTTAAAGGCACAAAAAAATACCCGCTAGGAGTTTTCTCCAAAACATTTACCAATTTAGGTGGTCAGATTAATGCTTTTACTACTAATGACTTCACTGCCTATTATGAAAAAATTGCAGCTATAAACCTTGATACTAGCTTTAAGCTTGAGGCCGATCGCATGCAAAATTTAATTATTGATAAAGAAGAATTTAATAAAGAAATAAAAGTAATAGAAGAGGAGCGTCGTTTAAGAACTAATGATAACCCACAGGCTCTAACTTTTGAGAGATTTTTAGCAACAGCCCATCTTTCATCACCTTATCATCATCCAGTAATTGGTTGGATGAGTGACATAAAGCAGTTACAAGTCGAAGATGCAAGAACATGGTATAAAAAATATTATTCCCCGAATAATGCAACATTAGTGGTTGTAGGTGATGTAACTGCATCTAAAGTACGCAATCTTGCAGAAAAATATTTTGGTAAAATTCCTAAACAACAACTAGAAGAACGTAAACCACAAATAGAGCCTCCATTATTAGGAAAAAAAATCGTTGAAATCCACGCCCCTGCAGAGGTTCCTTTATTAATGCTAGGATTTAATTGCCCAACATTAAAAACTACAACCCTAAAAAATATTCACGCTCCATATGCTTTAGAATTAATAGCAGGGATTTTGGCAGCTGGAGATAGCGGGCGCGTCAATACGCAATTAGTCCACGGCAAAAAAGTTGCTAGCAGCATTGATGTTTATTATAACTTATTTGCACGTTATCAAACTGAATTTATTATTTATGGCTCACCTAGCGAATCTCATAAACCAGCAGAATTAAAGGATGGGATTCTTGCTGAAATTAAAAAATTACAAGATGAATTAGTAAGTGACACTGAACTAAAACGCATTAAAACTCAAATTATTGCGCAAAAGACTTTTGAAAAAGATTCAGTTTTTGGCAAAGCATTAGAGATAGGCTTACTAGAAACTGTAGGCCTTGGTTGGCAAACAAAAGATAAATATGTGAAACAAATTAATGCAGTAAATGCAGAAGAAATTCAACAAGTAGCCAAACTTTATTTTAACGAAAATAATATGACTGAAGCGCTGTTAATACCGCTTAGCGATAAGGAATAAATATGAAAAAATTCAATTTAATAATCACCACATTAATGTTGGTTTTTTCATCATCATATGCAACCACTCCTTTTAAAACTACTAGCTGGCATACAAAAACTGGCGCCCTAGTTATATTTTATCAAGCAATGGAAGTACCAATTCTTGATATAACTATAGCCTTTGCCGCGGGTTCTGCATATGACCTACAAGATTTTGGCTTAAGCACATTAACTCTTAAACTTTTAAACCAGGGTAATAATGGAGAAGACTCTAAAAATATAGCTGAAAAACTTGCTGACACAGGCGCGCAATATGAAGCTATAAATAACCAAGATATGGTTGTCTTAAATCTTAAAACATTGACGGATGCTAAACCATTAAATGAATCAATTGAAATATATAAAGACATAATTACCCACCCAGATTTCCGAGAAGATGCTTTTCTGCAAGAAAAAAGCCAGCAATTAATGGCTATAAAGCAAACTTTAGAGTCACCTGAAGCTATTGCTAATCAAGCATTTTTTCAAATGCTATATAAAGATCACCCTTATGCTCACCCAGTTATTGGCAATAAAGATAGTGTCAATAATTTAACAGTTGATAAAGTCAAAAATTTTTACCACAAATACTTTGTTAGTAAAAATGCCATCATTGTCCTGGTTGGCGCGATTAATGAGCAAAATGCGAGAAAAATATCCGAGAAAATCACCAAAGATCTACCAGAAGGAAAAGAAGCTGAAAAAATACCTTTAGCAAATGAATTATCAGAAGAAATGGATATAGAAGTACCATTCAAAGCCTCTCAAACAGTTATATACCTAGGACAATTAGCAATAACTCATCATGATCCTAATTATTTCCCTTTGCTCGTTGGAAATTATATTCTAGGCGGTGGCTCTTCTTTAGATTCACAATTATCTAAAGAGCTACGTGAAAAAAGAGGGCTTACTTATGGGGTGTCAAGCCAAATCGCGCCTATGAAAGCTAAGGGCCCATTTATAATTAGTTTTTCTACCAAAAGAGCAAATACTAAAGAAGCACTTGAGGTAGCACGCGATACTCTAACAGAATTTATTAATAATGGTGCCAATGAAGAGGAACTAGTTGCGGCCAAGCAATATTTAACTGGTAGCTTCCCTTTATCCCTAGCAAGTAATAGAAATATTGCTAATATGTTATTAAAAATAGCTTTTTATCAAATGCCAGATGATTTTATGACTACTTATATTGAAAAAATAAATGTGGTTACTCTTAAAGAAATAAAATTAGCATTAGAGCTATTAATTAAGCCAAATAAATTATTACAAGTTAGTGTCGGCAAAAAAGGGTAATAAAACATGAACCAGATTATTCGTATAATTGGCGGGAAACATCGTGGAAAAAAATTGCATTTTCCTATGGTTGAAGGCTTAAGACCGACCCCTGATCGCGTACGCGAAACTTTATTTAATTGGTTAATGAACGATATTTGCGGGTCTAAATGTCTTGATGCTTTCGCAGGAAGTGGCGCCATTGGTTTTGAAGCGTATTCAAGAGGCGCATTAAGCGTAAAATTACTTGAAAATAATTCCAAGGTTTATTTAAACCTTATAAAAGAAGCTAATAATTTTAATTCTCCTTCAATTTCTATAGAAAAAAATGATGCTTGTAAATTTTTAACAGAAACCAAAGAAACATTTAATATAATTTTTCTTGACCCACCTTTCGCAAAAAATTATCTTCCTATCTGCATAAATGCTATAGAAAATTCGAACGCCTTAGAAAAAGAAGGTTTACTTTATCTTGAATCAGGTGAAGAAATAATTATAAATAAATCAATATGGCAAGAGCTAAAATCTAAAAAAACAGGACAAGTTATTTATAGCATATATAAAAAACTATAGAAAATTACGAGACTACCTTGACAAAGGTCCAAGCTCCTGTTTCAATCGATATAAGATAAACTGATTATTAAAGGCATTGATGAACAAAAAGCTAGTTTTGCTTTTATTAACATCCTCCCTACTACTAGGCTGTGCTGGCACAACTTATAAAAAGCCACCACATAACGACCCAAGTGATGATGCAAGCATTAAGCTCGCTGAAGCTGCAAGCTCGGTAAGTGACTCAATGCTACAGATGGCAAGAATAGAGAAGGTTATAAAACCACAAAATAAAGACAACACTCTTACTATCCCTAACTCTTATAATTTGCAAGCAAGAGCATCCGTCGATTGGTCCGGACCGATAAATGAATTAACTGCACGTGTTGCAAAAGCTGCTCACTATCGCCTGCGTGTTCTTGGCAAAGAACCTGCGGTTCCTGTTTTAATTAGTCTTAATGTCGAAGATGAAAGCTTAGCTGAAATCTTACGTAACATTGATTATCAGGCAGGAAAAAAGGCACACATTCATGTTTATCCTAACAGTCAGGTAGTTGAATTGCGCTATGCTAAAATATATTCGTAGTTATATAACAGTAATACCTCTTGCGCTTATCTGCGCTTGCGCCACGTCAACCAAACAAGTTGGTGATACTGAATCGCTTGCGGGTTTACAAGCTATGGCTGGAGCGAAAGCCTCACGCTCAGGCTCTAATAAATCGATGACTAAAATCAGAGAAATGGCAATAAAAGAAACCTCTTTAAGTTTAGGAGCCCAAGCAGGATTAGCTTGGCGAGCAAAATATGTTAATGAACAATTAGTAAAACAAGCTCGCTATCTTGACACCATATATGATTTTAACTCACTAACCCTTGAGCACAATGTTTTACCACCTGTACTTCTTGAGGGAAGGAACACCTTAAATCTTGCTGACACACAAACTATTCGTGTATCAGACCGCACTTATAAAGTCGCAAAACAAGCACGCTTCATTACCACCCCACCAAATTGGCGTCAATATTTGTGGATGGACTACAAAAAACCTGACTACCCTCATGTTACATTACTACCAAAGAATAAAGAAGAACGTTTAATTTGGTGTACTAATGTTGAAAAAGGCTGGAAAAATGGTGTTGACCAAGCAAACATCATAATTGAAGAAAGTATTTCACGAATTAAAGAAGACTTTGCCGGCATGATTTTGTATAGAAAATTATTGGCCATGAACATGGTGTCACCTCCTTACGTTTCTGACACTGATCTTGGTGTAACAGGCGATAGCCAAGAAATACGTATTGATGATAGAGTATTACGAATAACAGCGTTACCTGCATTAAATACTAATAGTAAGGAATGGAGAGCTGCTGTTGCAAAAGATGAAGAAGAACTGAAACAATTGCAGGATATGGAGAAATTAATCAAAACTTCCAAGCTCACAATAACAAGCAAAGCTTGGCAGCCAGTAATTGCTCCGATTAATTAGAGGAGCTTTTGTTGGATAATTCACATATAAATTTAATGCCAGATGAGCCAACACGCTTTACACCTATTTTTATGGATAGGGTGCTTGAACATGCTGAAAAACTTGGCGCATCAGATATCACTATACAAACCAATGAACCAATTTTTGCTGAGGTTTATGGCGTATTAATACGACTAACTAACCGCAAACTTTCAAATACCGAACTTGGTGATTTAATTAATGCTGTTTATGGACCAAATGCAACCACACAACTTTTAGCAGGCAAAGATATTGATACTCACTATGAGTTCAAACCTAATCGCGGGGTACGTTACCGCTATCGTGTTAATGCCACAGCTTGTCTCGTTGAGGGGCATGATGCAATACAATTAACATTAAGAACTATTCCAACCACACCACCTCGACTAGAGGAAATGAATTTACCTGATAATATACTTGAAGCTATTTCTCCTCAAGAAGGGATTGTATTTATTACAGGAGCTACTGGTTCTGGTAAGTCTACGCTTTTAGCATCTATAATCCGCAACTTAATTGAACATGAGGATTCAAACCGAAAGGTTTTAACTTATGAGGCCCCAATAGAATTCGTCTATGATGAAATTGAAACTATTTCTTCTATTGTTAGCCAATCAGAAATTCCGCGCCACCTTCCTAGCTTTGCCGAAGGTGTGCGTAATGCTTTACGCCGAAAACCTCGTCTCATTATGGTTGGAGAGTGTCGTGATGCTGAGACTATAAGTGCAGCCCTTGAAGCGGCTCTTACAGGACATCCTGTATATACAACTCTTCATACTTCTGGTGTTGCAGAAACCATGCGGCGTCTAGTCACATCTTTTGCAGGAGAAGAACGTCTTGGTCGAACTATTGATATCTTAGAAACCATACGTTTATGTATTTGGCAAAAGCTTGTTCCCACCGTTGATAACAAAAGAGTTGCATTACGTGAATATCTAGTTTTCGATGAAGAAGCAAGAGACACCCTCCTAGAGGGAGACCCTAATGAAATCACCACCACCACAAGAAAGCTTGTTCGCCAACGTGGTCAATCAATGACAGTAGATGCGAAAGCAAAATTTGACCAAGGCATAATTAGTGAAAGAGTATATAAACTAATTATCGCGGGGACTAAGAATATTTAAGCTAAACGACTAGTGTGTGTTGATAATCACACCAGGGCGATTACGACACAAAAATGCGATATACATGGATGATACTCAACAATTGAAATTAAGTTCTGATTATTTTGAGCAAGCAACCTCAACACCTTCTTATATTGTAGACGGACTATTAACAAATTATGGAAAAGTGCCAGTAAAGTTCTTTCTATATAGAGGGAAAAGCAAGAGACGGCAGAGAATGAGAATTGAAGAAAAATATTATTAGAGATAAAAAGTTACCGCAATATGTCTTAGGTCTTAAAAAAATTCTGACACAATCTTACCAACGGATGAGTATTTTACTCATTAATGCCGCCATCGCTACTTTTGCCGCATGGCTTGCAAGACTCTTAATTAAATAAATAGGCAAAGCTGCTGATTTTCAGTCCTAATCAGCTAAGTTTACTTCCGCCTTATCTTATGTTTTTTTAGTGGGCGGGCTTTGACTAAAGGGTTGGCGATAACACAAGAGTAATTTAAAAACGCATTAAATAGGCTTTGTCAGCGCCCTTTTAAGGCTCAACAGGAGAATCCCCACCATGATTAAATTTTGTGAGGATCTCTCAGGAAAAAGCCGCAGGTAACCGGGATTCAAAAGATGAATTATCAAAAAAATCTAAGATTAGCTAAATTATTTATCTTATTTTGATTTTCCAGATACGCTACCCGTTGAACCTTTATTTTTGCCAAGAAGATAATCAGCACCTTCTTTTCCTGCTGCAGCAGCAGCTTTTTGTGACTGCACAGCCGCCGCCGCCATTTTATCGCCACCTTTTTCAATCTTACCTTTTACTTCCTCACCCCATCCTGCAGACTCTTGGCCAATATTTTCTTGTTGCCCACCAATCCAACGTAAAACCTTATCAGGAAGAGCCGCTATTAATCCAAATGATTTCTGCACCGCAATTAGATACATCATTGAATATGTAACAACTGCAAAGAAATACCCAAAGGTTCCTGCCCAACTTACATATCCAGTTTCTGGCTCATGGTCTAAATCTTTTCCATTATAGTAATCATCTAGCTCTTTCCAATTACCAGATATCTTTTGAAAAAATTTACTAATATCACTAACAAAATTCTCAGCAGACTTCTTAGCATATTCGGGATCCAATAAAGAAGGTGGATCAATAGGACTTTTATTTTGTATAATTGAAATAGCTTCATCAAATCCAGCATTAATTATCCATACGCTTACAAAAGTCAATGAAATTGCTGCTATATAACCTATAATCATCAATGAAGGTCTTAAGAATACATTCATCAAAATCATAATTGCCTGCTCACCCTTACCAAGGGCACCTTCACCCTCAGGGTGTGTAACCCCCAATGCGACTATGGGAGCCGCCACCATTGCCTCAATAACTGCCATTAACCATGCAATAGAACCAAAAGTAAATATTATATATGGTACAAGAGGCACATAATAAGCAGTAACAAAGCCTATTTCTAACATTATTCCAATCATGGCAATAAAAAGAGGAGACAATACCGCAATCAAAGCTAAAACTACAGCTCCACCACCAACCATAGATAAAACCAAACCTACAGTAATGGTAAGACCTGTTAATGTGACAAAGAAACTCATCGCATAGTTAATATAGTAAGTACCCATATTAGCTAGCGCAATAATTGGATTTATACCAGGCTTAGAAATAAGATGGACCCCTTGTTTAAATATTATTGCGATAGCATGCAAAGGATTAGTTATTAACATACTTAAGAAAAAGTCAATAGAGGGCTTGATCATGTCAAGGAAAGTATTAATCAGTGGCCTGAGAATATAATTATACATTATGTTACCCATCATTCGGCCATAACAAACCTTGAATAAAATAAAAAACCTTATCTCTCCACAATCAAAATCTATTGGATCTAAATGATTTATATTATAAGTGACCTGAAAATCTATTTTATTTGCAAATTTTACGCCTCCCTGCCCTGGCTGCCCTGGAAGCTTTAAAAGCATGGAGTTAGTTGCAAATCCAAGTACTGTAGATGAAACGAGTTTGTCAGTATGAGGATTGTTTGTTTTAAAATCCACATCAATTGTGCTAGCTTTATCTGGCATATCACTAAAACCACTTCCACTATAACCTCCAATAAGTCCTAAAATTGGAACTATAGTGGTTGTTTTTATACTATCTAACCACTGACATAAGAATCCATAATTACTATTGGCATTACAACTTATATTGTCGGATGAAAAAGGATTACTTAAATTATCATATATTTCTCCAACTTTTGCCCCAGGGATCGAATCCGCTTTTTCAAAACCTATATCTTTATCTACTAATAGATTATTATTTTTGTTTCCCGCATCGTAAGAAAAATTGGTGGCTGACTGATTTAATTGAATTAATTTATAAAAATAACTTCCGGCCATAATCCAGCCTTTAGAATTTGCGTCTTTAATAAACTCACGCTCATTTCCAGCTGATTGACTATTATTACTTTGTTGGATCAAAGTCAATGAAGGCATCATAATACCATTATAATCTAATATAGCGCCTATAAACTCTGTACCACTAAATAATACAGCGCTATTGGACCCAGATACAGGCCCCCAATTAACACATTCAGGCGAATTACTAACACAAGCGACCCCCATAGCATTTTGAGGGATACCAAATTGCTGCTGTGCTACAGCTGTGTAATTATTATCTTGTTTATTATTATTTGAGTTTGGCTTCTTAATCAGTGGATTATTATTAATCATTACTTGGGCAACTGCGGATAAATCAAGATACATTTGCTGAAGAGCTATAGCCCTTGACATAGTTGCTGTATCTAAATCAGATTTAGTTAGCGTATTCATTTTACTTGCATCTATTGTAAATTTATTCCACGTGATTGTTCCACAAATTCCATTTAGCATTTTAAAAGGCTCATCTTCAAAATTAGGCATAGGAGCTTTATAAAAAGTCAAACCGCTATCAGCATTATTTTGAATATCAATAAAATTAACACTGGAAATAAAATTAGGCACAGTACTGGTACAAAATTTTTCTATTGTCGCCCCGTATCCCGGATTGCTTGGTGAACAAATTCCAGTAGACTTTTCTTTTTCCTTCTTTAATATATCTAATGTAGCTGATAATTGACTCTGTAATCCTAGCATACATACCTGGCCTGCAAGTATTCTATATGCCCCTGTTGCAAGGCCTCGGTTACTTCCGACCGGCCCTTCTAATAAATCTTTTGATGGGTCCATTTGCCCTTGCACAATTACCCCGCCACGATTTAAATAACTAAGGGCCGCATTCCAAACTTTATCTGCAGCGCCCACTCCTTGCACCACAATCCACATAACAAAAATCTGCATTAAACAATATCCAGAAGCCTTAGGTATCAATAAGGTGAGACCCATTACTGCACGCACTGGCACCCAAATAGATGACCATTTTTGACCAAGCATTTGTCCTTCATGAGCCGTATTCATCGTAGACACTATAAGTGTATACATAATAATAATACCGCCTAGGGCAAGAACTGCCGCATTAAACACGGAGAAAATGGCTCCCATAATTTGGCTGCCAGTTCCATGTAAAACTCCATCTACAACTCCAAAAAGATTGCCTAGAAATACAACTGAATAATCGCCGGGGGGAGGGGTAAAACTTAATGAAGAATTATCAGCAAGAGAAAGAATAGGGAAAATTGTGAACAATATAGTAATAAGTTTTTTCATTGTTTATAACCCAATAATCCTTGTCTATACCACTCTTTGATAGAGCAGCCCAATTTGCAATTTCTAATTTGGAAATACCAAAAATGGTACCTGAAAGCTAAAATAAGCGCTAAGGACATAACGACTAAACTAAGTAAGCCGCTCATTATATGCAAGGAAAACAAAAGGTATAAAGAATAAATTAACATTAAAAACGCAAATACCACTAAAATTATACTAACTCTAAGTAATCCATATTGTCTTTCAAGAAGGGCTTTATCTGTCAAATTTAAACGTTTCTTAGCTTGCTCAAATGATTCGCTGTTTTTAGGCTTTTGAAGAACAAACAAACTCTTCACCCCATTTGCAAGGTATGTCATAAATGTCTTGATCCTTGTCCAATCAGACCAATACCGAATTTTAAATATATTTTTTAAAAAAGTCCTAATTTTTGATCTTGATTTTTTTTTCATAAATTTATATTTTTCCGATAGACATTTATATCTTATAATATAAGATAATAAATATAGATGGTGCAAATGAAAATTGCACAAAACGTAAAAAAAGAGTAAAAAATGCCCGATCTGAGTCATGAAGCCGCTTCACAGTACTGGAATGATTATCTTGACCCGATGATTTATCGAGTTATTACTTTTATGGAGTCAGTAGAAGATTGGACTTTAGACGGCAACCATGAGCTTGAAGAAACAATTAAAAAGTTAGGACAAGAACTTGATGACATTTCATCAATTGACATAAGCATGTTGGCTCAGGAAGATAAATTTATCAGCTTAGTAGGAAACATAAAATCAGGAAGAGGACTAAGACTTTTGCAAGCATTAGATACAGTTCAACCAGGTTCTGCATCAAAAATATTAATTCATGCTGAAGATACCAGTACTAAAGGTGATGATACTGCTAGTTTCTTTCTAAAACGCAATATCATTTTTGAAAGACTTCGTTTACTTGCCAGAGTTTTTTCTGAATCCAGACTAAAAATTATAGCTCGTGCTCTTGAAGGAGAGGAATAATGAAAACTATATATAAACTAATGCTACCAATTTTATTAGTATTTTCAATTTTATTAAATCCTTTATATGCTGAGGTTGAACTTCCTTTAAACCCATTTTTTGATGATACTTCTACCGATAAAGCTGATAATTTAGACAAACATTTAATAAATTTAGGCTCATACATTGGTTATGATTTAACTGCACAACCAGATCCTGGTATTGCATCCTTACTTAACTTAACCGCCACAATACTCGGCATACCTTTTAAAGGCCAGCAACAACAACCTTCACAAACAGCTTTTTATACTAGTTTATTTAATACATTTTTACAATCGATACCTGTTAATTCATTATTTTCAGAGTTTGTACCAAGTAACAACACCGATGTAAAAATTATTAATGATTTTTCTAATGCCACATTCAAATCATATGAATCCATTGATTCAAAATCAAAAGTTTCTGTAAATTCAAAAATAGATCAAAATACTTATCAAACAGATCCAGTAAACCAATCATTATTGAACATGGTTGGAACACCAGACTACAGTTTTTGTATGGATGCAAAAGGAGATAAGACAGAAAATTGCAATTCAATTTTAACTAATTTAGAGATAAAGGAAATCACAACTGGTGGTTTACCAGAATTTAATCAAATATACCAATATGACTATATAAAAAGTTATCTAAGCCAACTAAACAGTAATACTCTAATAGCACCCTTAATGTATTCTACTAAATCTAATGAAGCCCCTAATGGTTCCTCTGGCAGTCCTGACAATAAACAAAATAAAACGCTTCAAGCACAAGATCAACTACAACAAGCGGCTAATTATATTCGTTACTCAACCGGAAGCTTATCACCGTTAACACTAATTAAACGCAAAGACTTTGATAGTCTTTCTAAACGAGCAAATAATGTGGGTGATGTGTTTGATAAATACTCCCAAGTTGCTGCAAAAGACACTTTAGAATCTTATTTTACGAAACTACGGGTATTTGCTGCACAAAAATCTGTTGGTATTAGTAATCTATACTATATATTATCAAAAAGGATTCCTCAAAAAACAGTAGATTCAAACGATTCGTCACAAGCAACTAGCCAAGCACTAAATGAATTTACTATGGCAACTTGGAGATTGTATAACCCTAAAGATGGGGGAAAAAATCAACAATGGCTGAATCAAATTAATGGAGCATCTTCTGCAACCATTCAAAAAGAAATGGTCACTTTACTTGCAGAAATAAACTACCAATTATATTTATCTCGCCAACAACAGGAAAGATTGTTATTAACAAACACCATGATACTTCTTTTAAATTCGACTATAAATGAAGGATCATTTCAAGTAACAGAAGATTTAACACAAACACAATAATTTTAACAGAAATTGAGTAGATACCAGGTCAAGACAATTGTATCTGCATATTATAGGGTATGTTGACAATTAATCTTATAAATCTCGGCGTCCAGCGAAAAAGTTACGTGACGCAAATTATTAATTGTCAAAAGGCCCTATATTTGATAAAACTAATTCTAATTTTGCAATGACATCGTTAACCTGCACAAGTTTCATTGTTTCACTACCATGTGCATGCATTCCCCAAATATTAGTTTCTGGTGTTTTATTTAAAATTTTTAATACTGCCTCGTCATAACAATCAACGACAAAATCCATAAAAGTATAAGGACCAGAAACTTTAGAGCTAGTAACTGCATGAAGGGCAACAACTGGAGTACCAACCGCTACCGCCATATGAGATGGACCTGTGTCTGGACAAAGTAATACATCAGCTTGCTTAATCAATGCCAAAAGTTGCATAGGTTTTGTTTTACCGATCAAATTTGTTAGAGTTATATTGGCAGTTATTGCATCACCTAATGATTTATCATATGCACCAGGTCCACCGATTAAAATAACAGTTGCGTGCTTTGCTGATATTAAATATTTAATAACTTCAATATAACGTTCAACTTGCCAACTACGCTCAGACTTACTAGAAGCAGGATTTACTAAAACAATAGGACCATTGACTTTTGGGAGCTGTGAATTGGCCCAGATACGGCAATCATCATCAATGGGGAGTTCCCAACTAATCTCTTTTTTCTTAATGCCAAGGCAATCAGCAAACTTAAGAAAACCATCTAAAGTATGATCATTACCAGGAGTAATTTCTTCGTTAATAAACCAACGATGTAAATCTTTTGCCCGCAATTTATCATAACCAATTTTGCGCGCAGCATTAATGAAAGGATATAATAAATTCGCTCTTAAACATGCTTGAGCTGCTAATAAAATATCAAAAGCTCTTCCTCGCATTTGTTTTTTAAATCGCCAATAATCACTTAAGCTATTTGGCTTATTAATAACAATAAACTCAACCCCTTCTATACCAGATACTAAATCATAAGCCGGACGTGATATTACCCATGTGATTTTGGTGTTTGGAAAATTTAGTTGTAACGTCCTTATTAAAGGCACAAGCATCAATACATCGCCGAGGGCAGACAATCTAACAATACAAATTGACTTATATTTATGCTCAACCGTTGCTAATTTACAATCTTTAGTATTAACAGTATGTTTTTTATTAGCTATTACATTAGCTCGTTGCAATCTAGTTCGCGGCAAAAATACATGGCAAGAATTCGGGATAAACACGCCCTAATCTTCCTTAAGAGTATAATGCGCGCCACAATACGGGCAAATTTCCATGCCAGTTTTTTCAATAGCTAAGTAGACTTTTGGATGAGCATGCATAAGATTCATTTCATCACTAGGACAGCTTAATGGCAAATCACTGCGATGTACTATGTAGCTTTTTTCACTGCAAGCTGATTTTTTTTTGATTTCAGACATAAATACTCCAACACCACAAAATAATTAAATTTAAAAAACTGAACAACAGACTTAATTATCCAATATTTGATCTAAATTTGCTATGATTTCTCGGGCTATAGATTGATCTTCTGCAACAAATACTTGTGTATTTTCCCATTTATTAAGCCAAGTCAGTTGTCGTTTAGCCAATTGGCGAGTTGCTGCAATTCCATGAGCCACAAAATCATCATAATTACACTCACCTTTTAAATAAGATAAAGCCTGACGATAGCCAACACATCGCATTGAAGGATATTCATAATTTAATTGCCATTTTTGTAATAAAGCTTCTACTTCAGCAATAAAACCATTTGCTAACATTTCTTGAAAACGATCAGCAATACGTTGATGCAACCAGGCACGGTTATTAGGCAATAAGGAAAAATTAATAAAATTATAAATATTAACATTATTAGTATTATTAAAAAATTCGGAGAGAGGCTTATTAGTAATTTGATAAACTTCAAGTGCTCGCTGAATTCGTTGCGTATCATTAGGATGAATTCTCGTTGCTGAAATTGGATCTACGCGCATTAATTCCTGATGCATATAATGCCAACCGTGCTCCAATGCTTTATGCAACAGCTCTTTTCTTAACTCTATATTAGCAACTGGTAATAATGACAACCCTTGTTGTAAAGCACGAAAATACATCATTGTGCCACCTACTAATAAAGGTATTTTGCCTTTAGCAATAATTTGATCAATTAAAACACTTACATTGTCACAAAACTCTGCCGCAGAATAGATCTCATTAGGATCTCTTATATCAATCAAATGATGTGGAGCGATTGCCAATAAATTGGCATCTGGTTTTGCAGTGCCAATATTCATTTCACGGTAAATCATTGCAGAATCTACAGAAATAATTTCAAATTGAAAATGCTCTAATAACTTAACTGCAAGATCTGTTTTACCAGATGCTGTAGGACCCATTAGGCAAACAATATTATTTGAGTTAGACATGAGCCCTGTCCTTAAATAATTCTTGGCACTTTTCCATGCTTAAGCGTAAGCAAAATCTCGATAACAGATGCGAAGGCTCTAAGTTATCCTTAATATAATTAGATAATAGCAATTTATCTCTATCTTCTAATTGACTAGCATCAAATGATTGGCAATTTACTAATAATTTTTTTAAATCTTCTTCCGAAACCTCTACGTCATATATTTTATTAAAAAACTTTTTAATATCTAAATTAGGTAAAATAACGGGAATAGTGCGCACAACAATTGAAAATTCTCCAACCCAATCAAGTTGAATACCAAAGTTAAGTAGTATAGATTGATATTGTTCGATTAACTTGCAATTATTCTTCTCAATATTATGTACTATTGGCACGAGCAGTGGACGGCTCGATAAAGGAAGTTGTTGTTTATTTAAAATTGTTAAAAGCCAGTACTCCTGTACTTTTGTTAAATTAACCAAATATGGACCTTCAGATAAATCTACAATGCCAAAATTAGCGTTTAACATAAAACAACTTATATTTTCATCAAATACTGACTCTTGAACACTAAAAGATTGTTTAATAGACGTATCTTCTCTCTCGGATTTATGATTTACCATTGGCAATAAATAATTAGATGAATAATCATCACTTACCGGCTCTTGAAATTGCTCGTAAGCTTTTAAAATAGTTGAGCTAATAAAATCATGTACTAACCTTGGCTGTTGAAACCTTACCTCATGTTTTGTTGGATGCACATTTACATCTACTTCAATCGGTGAAATAGATAAATATAATAAACAAGCAGGATATCTTCCTGCATGAAGAAATCCATCATATGCCTTTTTAATTGCATGACTTATTAATTTATCTTTAACCATGCGCTGGTTAATATATACCCAGACTTTATCATTTTGACTAGGTTGATATTCTTTGCCACTTACCCAACCTGTTAATCTCATCCCCGCATGATCTACATCTATAAAAGCCGCATTATCAATAAAAGATTTTCCTAATAATTTTCTAATACGTAATAATTTCGTCTTCTCACATATTGATGCAGGTAGAGTAAAAACTTGCTTACCATCATTAGTAAGTGTAATTGCAATTGATGGCGCACTTAAAGCAAAACGTTTAACAACCATTTCAATTGCTTGAAATTCAGAACGCGCACTTTTGAGAAATTTTTTACGAACTGGGGCATTAAAAAAAAGATCGCGCACTTCAACTGTAGTGCCGTCTTTTCTGGCTGTTGGAGATATTGAAAATTCACCACTACCATTAACCTGCAACATCATAGCATGTTCCTGAATTGCAGGTTTTGAGATTAAACTAAACTTAGAAACTGCCGCAATACTAGATAATGCCTCCCCACGGAAACCCATTGTAGATATAGTACTTAAATCGTCTAGCTGAGAAATCTTGGATGTTGCATGAGCTGATATTGCCAAAGGAAGATCATCAGCTAAAATTCCTGAGCCATTATCAGCTATTTTTATTTGATTCAAACCACCAAAGCTAATTTCAATATCAATTGATGAAGCGCTAGCATCAAGCGAATTTTCTAGCAATTCTTTAACTAAAGATGCGGGGCGCTCAATAACTTCACCAGCGGCAATTTGATTGGCTACAACCGATGACAACTGTAAGATCCTTTTCATGCCCATGCTGCATTAATGTTTAATTTTTGTCCGGGTCTTAACTTAATATTAGTTAAGTTATTTAATTTCTTTAAATTAGCAATACTAATGTTATAACGTGCAGCAATTGCTGGTAGAGTCTCACCAGCTTTAACAATATGTAAATTAGTATTTACCATTGATTCAAGTCGGCTTCCATGTGGCGGATAATCACTAAAATAATATTTAACTCCTGAAAATATCGACTGAGCTAATCTTAATTGATAACTTGGATTAGATAGATTTTTTTCTTCTTGTGTATTCGTAATAAAACCAGTTTCAACAAGCACAGATGGAATGTCAGGCGACTTTAAAACAATAAAACGAGCTTGCTCCACGGCTCTATTATGAAGACTTGTGATCTTATCCATTTGCTTTAATAGTCGCGAGCCAACTTGCAAGCTTGAATTAATAGTAGCAGTTTGAGACAAATCAAGCAGAACGGTTCTAATAACCCCATTAGCGTCATCTAACCCCCTTAAATTCACACCACCAAGCTCTGAATAATTCTCTTTCTCAGCAAGCCACCGTGCCGCTTCACTGGTAGCTCCTTTTGGAGATAATGCAAATACTGATGCGCCACTAGATTGTTTATTAATAAAGGCATCTGCGTGTATTGAAATAAATAGATCAGCATTATAATGCCTAGCAATATTTAATCGTTCTCGCAAACCAACATAATAATCACCTTTACGGGTCAATACTGCTTGCATTCCTCTTTCTCTATCAATCGCTTGTTTTAACTTAAGCGCTATAGCCAAAACCACAGCTTTCTCAGAAATATATCTTGGACCAATTGCTCCTGGATCTTTACCGCCATGCCCTGGATCTATAACTACAACAATATCACGCAAAGGCTTTACTGGAGCATGTTTAAAATGAGCTTGTGTTTTAGGTTTAGAAATAACTGATTGGGATTTAATAGGATAAGTAGCAGAATAATTTGTAAATAGCTCTATTTTTAAGCCATTATTTTTAGAATTTGTAGGTTTCCAATTAGATATTTTATATTTAGTACCATCTTTGACATCAAATACTAAACGAAAGATCCCAGTACTCGGCCTTCCTGACCGGACCTTAGCAATCAAACTATTTCCAGTCGCTATCCTATTAACATTAATATTAGAAATAGTATCTCTAAGATCGACTACTAAGCGCCGAGGATTAGTCAATATAAATGTCTTGTAAACAGGAGGGCTTGAAAGAGTAAAAAAAACTGATGATTTTCCTGCATTTTCCTTAACTATAAGTGACTGCAATACCACCGCAAAACTAGCATTAGAAAATAAAAAGAGAATAAAATAAAATAGTAATTTTCTCTTCATTACTCACCTATAAAACATGATAATATTTTAGCACCGGCAGAACTAAACGCAGAAACATTCATTTCTCGTCCTTCCCCTTTTAAACTTAAACTAAATTCTAAATCTTTATTAGCTAGATAATTAGGTGCTTTCTCTGGCCATTCTATACAACAAATAGAATTGTCGCATATATAATCCCGAAAACCGATATAATCAAGTTCAGTCTCATCACTAATACGATATAGATCAAAGTGGTGTATTTGCAAGTCAGTGCCCAAATAACTTTCAACTATAGAAAAACTTGGGCTTTTTATAACTGAATTAACTCCTAAACTACGTAACATTGCACGAATAAAAGTAGTTTTTCCAGCTCCAATTTCACCACTAAAAGTTAGTCGCAATGGAGATTCCAAAAAAGAGGCAAATCGCGCAGCCATCTGCTCGCTAATCACTTCTGTTGGTAAATCTATTTTTATGTTAATAGTCATAAAAATAATTATAACACAGAGATATTATTATTCAGAACATTACAAATAGAATATCGAGTTGGCAAAATGAAGCACTCCACCACCAGGGTCAAATTGAGGTAAAAAAGTTATATTAGTATGTTTTTAAACTTAATCTATCTTGCCCTGCTTATAGTTATATTAACTTATTCCTTTAATAAGGCTTTCCTCATCGATCTTAATCCCTTTAATTATTTTTTCATAATCCATATATGAGGAAGCAGCTCTTTTAGCATCAACGTTTCCACCGATTAAATATTTTACTTTTCCATTAATTAATCTACTAAAGAAATTACGATGCTCAGCCAAGGCCTCTTGCACTTTAATTATGGCTGGAGTTTTACCACTAAGTATATTTCTACGCTCCTCCATTGGAACTGCTAAGATGGCTTTCTCAATACGCATCGCTTTCTCCTTACCACTACTATAGAAAAACCCCCAAATAATACTTGGTTCTTCATTTTTAAGACGCGCAATTATTTTATTAATTGCTAATATTTCAGGAGATTTCATTACGCTTATGGCCGTTTCTATTTTTGTTTTATATTCTTCACCTTCAATTACTGAATTAATTTTATAAAGATTTTTTAAATTAGAAACAATAAAATTATTTAAAACATCATCATCTTGCCAAATCCTTGAATCTTCTAATTTCCTAAATAAAGGGAGTATCAACTTCACACTAAGATGATTCTTTATATCTATTTCATCACCCTTATTTAAATAATATCTTAACGCTTCTTCAAGATGTTCTGTCTTTAAATTATCTAGCATCGTCGAGTCAGAATTAAGCTTTAAAATTGATAAAATTAATTTTAGATCGTTAGATTTTTTGGCAATATCTACTAATATATTTATTCCAATTTTAGATTTGTCTTTTGATAATTGCCTTACAAAATTGGAATTATTAATTAATTTTTCTAAAACCAAGTCTGTATTAGCATCAGAAAGTTGCATATATTTATGATCTAATATCATTTTAAAAGTTTTAAAATCATGTGCTTTTTCGGCAATGATTAATAAATTATCTTTTGATGTTAGCGGATTTTTTAAAATTTCGATGTATAACTCATCATCTGTAGAATCTTTTAAATGGTCATGTTCTAAAATTTTAGAAATAGTACTCAAAGATTTAGTATTTTTTATAACATTAATTAAATCATTTTTTGATGTATATTGATTTTGAGCTATAGCATAATAAACAGCCTCAGCTGATTTTCTATTAGATAAAATAAGAGCTAAAGTTTCTTCTTTTTTTGTATTTACTAAAATTATATCCATTGATGAATCAGATGTGTTTTCATTTTGAGCACACGCAAGAAATACTTTTTCTTTAACATTTGGATGGACTAAAATTTGTTGAATAAAATTACTATCTGCTGTTTTACTTATAATTAGAGCTAAATGCTCATCTTGTAGCAATAAATTTTTACTGTGATTAAAAATAAGCTTTAAATTTTCTTCATAATTTGTTTGATTGATTAAATTAGTAAATAAATCTAAATCCATTAATCCATTTTTTTGCTCTAAAATAACTCTAATTTTCTCTTCATCAAGTCTTTCTTTAGCAATTATTTCTTTAATTATTGCTAAGTCAATATCATCACGATTAATAATAACTTCAAAAAGTCCTATATTAAGTCCCATATTAAGTAAATCTATAAATTTTTCATGAGGCAACAACAAATTAGCCGCCAAGGTTAATAATAAATCGTGTTTTTCTTTGCCGATAACTAAAATATCATCAACAATATCTGCTTTACTATTTGTCTTTTCAAAAGCTAATAATATAGAGTCATCACTAGAATTTTTATTATTTATACAAGCAGCAAATACCGCTTCTTCTGCATTTTGATGCTCTAGAATTTTTTTAATAAGGGCAGGATTCTTCGTTTTATTTATTAAATAAGCTAATAATTTATCATTGAGCAAACCATTTTCCTTATGCTCTAATATTAAATTAAGTATCACGTCACTATTAGCATTACTAATTAAATTTTGGAAAATAGCTAAATCCATTAATCCATTTTTTTGCTCAAGAATAGCTCTAATTTTCTCTTCAGTAAGTGCTTTTCTGCTAATTAATGAGTTAATTATCTGTATGTTAATATCATCACGATTAATAACCAGTTTAAAAATTTCTATATTAGGTACAAGGTTAAGTAAATCAATAAATTTTTCTTGCGGTAACGATGGATGAGCCGCCAAGGTTAATAATAAATCAAGCTTTTCTTTACCGACAACTAATATAGAAGCAATAATATCTGCTTTTTTATTAGTCTTTTCAAAAGCTAATAATATAGAATTATTACTAGATTTTTTATTATTAATAATAGCCGAAAATACCTCTTCACCTGCATGCTGATGCTCTACAATTTTGTTAATAAGGGCAGGATTCTTCGTTTTATTTATTAAATAAGCTAATAATTTATCATTGAGCAAACCATTTTCCTTATGCTCTAATATTAAATTAAGTATCACGTCACTATTAGCATTACTAATTAAATTTTGGAAAATAGCTAAATCCATTAATCCATTTTTTTGCGCTAAGATAACTTTAATTTTATCTTCATCAAGTTTTACTGCAGAAATTATTGTTTTAATTATTGGTAAATTAATATCAGAGCGGTTAATAATTACTTTAAAAATTTCTATATTAAATCCCAAATTAAGTAAATCTATAAATTTTTCGTGGGGTAAAGATGGATGAGCTGCCAAGGCTAGCATTATCTTCACACTATAATAACATCCTTGCCTGATAAAACTACCAATATGCTCTTTTGTGATAGCACCAGTTGGATTCTTAAGAAATCCATATAAAGTCTTTTCATTAGTGCAATCTTGTAAAACTCTTCCGATAAGTGGTTCTTTAATATGTGGATTAGATGCTAAAGCCATCAAAATATTTGGATGATCTTTACACATTGGAATTTTTTCCATCATAGTTGTCAAAACATCATAAATTAACTTAGATGCTTCTTTTTCTTTAGCTTGCTTGAACATAGGGTCTAGTTCTTTACATAATTGACATATTTTGCTTGTTTTACTGCCAGTTATTATAGGTAGTAAATCTAATTCTCGATCCAAATCCCTAGACCTAGTTATCTCTATTTCCAGAATACGAAAGAGTGATGTTAATGCCTGTAATTGCTCAATATAATTGTTAATAATTCCTAAGCTAATTATTGATAAATTGTACTGGGCCTTAATATCGCCAATCAATAAAGGTGTGTTGCGTTTCCAGCCAATATTAATATTATAAAAAATATCGGCTAATTTTTTAAACTCTTCCTCATCTTTCTCCTTGCATCCAGGAAAATTTGTTAGCCAATCATATCCGCGATAATCTTCCCATGGAGTACTAGCAATAAATGAGGTTACTTTTTTATAGGTAGAAAATATAAAATTGACTTGAGCAAAATCTAAGGACGATGTTTCATGACAAGGCAAAAGGTAGCGCGCGAAGAAATCTAATTTTTCTTTAGGATTTTCTTCTAACCATTTAAAACGAGAATTTTTAAGTAATAAATTAAATTCCCCATTAAAATATTGAATTTGCTCAATCAATGATTGATATTCTTCAGATGCTTTAAAATCAGCTGAAGGTTTCCCAGCAAGAACCGTATGCTGGGTAGTACTGATCCAACAACTACCGTCCGTTATTAGATTTACGCTATTATAAATATCTGCACATTCTTGTTGAGTTAATAATACACACTTTAAAACGCCATATCCTTTTTTAAACATTATGGCATGGACGGGTTTTAAATACATTCCTATATATTTACTCTGCCCTTCGAATGCTTTATAAAAATTTACAGAAGCGCTAATATTAGGACTGAAATTAGGCGTATATTTAGATCCAGATGTCCTACAAATGGAAATAAGATCAGTAAAGGAGTCAGATAAAAAGTTAGCTAAGGAAAATTTTATATATTCTGCTGGCAATCTCTCTGGATCATAAAATTCTTGTTGTTCTTCTTTCATAGTTAACATTTCTACTTCAACTTGAGAAATCATTTCTTGCTCAACTTCTACTTCAAGTCCAAGTCCAGATTGAGAAGATTTTTGCGTTTCCTCACAGGTACCTTTTACTAATGCAATGGATATAATTTTATCTAATTTTTCCTTGATGATCCTTTCTTCATCAGCTGATATCTTTTCTGCAGAACCCAATATTAAAGTTTTCCAATCACGTTCCAAACCATCTTTTAATTCTTGTAATACCTGTTCAGTACTTTTTATTGTATCAATTGCACCAAAACGGCTATAAAAATCTGGTGAGTTCATTTCAATAAAATAATGGCGCAACTTAGATAAAAACTCATGCTTTTTATTTACACATTTATCTCCATTGATCGCCAATATTCTTTGCATAAAATCATCACGAATAATATTCTTCATTTTTGCTACAGCTGCATTAAAATTATCTTGTTTTAATTGTCTTTCTTCATTCGCCTGCATAATGGCAGTAAGATCTACTAATGATTTATGAGAAACTGTTGTTGGCGCAATTAAATCTATAGATTGATTTCCGTCCAATAAAGCGCGCATCCGCATGCTTCCTTGTAAGAAACTTTGAAAATCGGTGTCTTGGTCAATTAAAACTAAGCCTTTAGCATTTGACTCTTGCTTAATATCCGACCCCACCGTATGTGCTTGGTCATAATAGGTAAAGCGTTCACCAGGGATTGAATTTAAGCGGCTATCAATTATTCTAGGATCAGAGGATCCAATTATTATAGGCTCTTGCTTTTCACAATTGTCCTGAATGCGAAGAGCCGATAATTCATTTTTTTCATTAAAAAATAATACATATTTTAGTTGATTCGGCGGCGTTAAGAATTTATCTTGATTTGCTTTAATATATTTAGCTAATTCTAAAGCAACCGTAATATTATCTATTCCTTTAAAACTCGCGTTAATATCGATAATTGCTCGAACGTTACTTTCGGCACTATATTTAGCAAATATATTAGAAATAAATGTAGGCGTATTTATAAAATCAATACCGTGAATATTAATTTTAGGTATTTTTTCATCTATAGTTTTTAAAATAAAACTATCTGTACCCTTCACTGAATCTTCAGAATAATGCAAACGTTGATGAAAGGTAGGATGATTAGCAGGAGTTCCAGACATACCTTGACAAGAATGAACTAGATCAACATGAGCATAAGCATCAGAATGTAAAATATTATCGTTTGATTTTATTAATGGTAAAATATGCGTTTCTAATAAATTATATATTAAGGTCTTATCACGACTTACTTGACAATATATTGATCTTAATTGCTCTTTATCATCAAGATCTATTTCACTTAAATTAGTTGCAGCAATTGCTCTAAATCGTGCGGCAACCGAAGTTTCATCTATACTCTTAAGAGCTTTTTCCGTGACTTCTCCCCTTGCTTCGTTTATCCAGTCAGTTAAAGCAACAGTTAATAATTCCAATGAAATACCGGCTATTTGAGTTGATTGAATAGTATAATTAATAGACTCTAAATAATTGGCAAAACGACTACGCTCATTTGGTACATTATTAGCCATATATGGGATTGCTAGCATTTGTTCAGCCGGCGTTTTATTAGCTGATTTTGATGGACCATAGTGTTCGCCTTGATTACGCTTTAAGGTAAACGGCAAAACATGGGAAATTTGCTCTTTAAAAAAAGCAAATTTTTCCTGAAGATCCTTGCGAGCCGAGCTTATATATTCAGGAATTGCATCAGAATTATTTAATAAATACTTATAAATTATCTCGCTATCTTCTGGGTTAGATTTAAGCCATTGATTGATTTCTTTATGAAGTGGGCTTGATTTATCTGCAATTAGAAGCTTGGCTAACTCATCCATTGCATATTCAATTATTTTATTATCAGTTAAAGGCTTACGAGAATCTAAGGCCTCAGTTAAATTTGAACCTTCTATTCTTACTTTGGCTAAAAATTTATATAAATCGACAGAATATTTTAAGATATTCTTTGAAATAGTATGTGCTTCACCAATAGTATAATTTAATTTAGATTTAAGTAATAAACCATGATGAACCTCATCTATGATTAGATCACCACGGTTTTTAAATAATAATACCAGACGCTCAATTAAAATTACTTGTTTTTCCCATTTATTAGAAATATTTCTAGCTACTTCTTCTTCTTTTCCTTCCAAATCAGGGGGGGTTAATAATAATTCAAGATATTTTAACTCTAATGATTGAAGTGCATCACCAGTTGTTACTAAATAATCTTTATTAACCATCATTGCTGTTAATTGATTATATAATTGCTCTAATCGTTCAATTGAGCAGTCACTATCACGATTAAATTCAAATATGAATGCATTTTGATCAAATAAAGTTGATGAGCTTGATTTTAAATCGATATAATTTGTTCTTAATAATGCTCGTGGCACTTCAATTATTACTAAATTGGAGCCATTGGCTTTCTTCTCTGCTAGTGTTGGTAAAATTACCTTAGATTTACCACCACCCATAATAATTTTTTCTATAGTTTCATCATAATTGCCGCTGTCTGTTGTTTTTAATAATCTTTCTAAAGCCTTTTGTTGTTGTGGGCGAAGAAGAATATTTTCATGGTATTGAAATAGACTTAGAGCTGGATCATCAATAGCACTAACATGATTTTCAGCAAATAAAGTTTGGGCTAAGGTAAAAAGCACTTTTAGTCGTTCATCAGCCGTTTTCTCGCCTAAATTATTTAATTGCTCGCTAACCCTTTTACAGAATTGAAGTTGCAAACCTTTGGTGATAAAAGTTACGATTAACTCATGTAAATTATTAATTTCTTCATCGGCCAAACCTGTTTCTTCTTTATATCTTTTTTTATCAGCATGAAAATATAAAGTTAAAATACGATTTAAATCAAGTGATTGGCGTTTGCCAGACATTGTGTCAATATCTAATTGTTGCTTTAAAGAAGGATAAGTAGGACCAATATTCGCAGCAAGTATAAGCTTACCTGCAAGAAACTCTTGTTCTCTAGTCAATTCATCAATCTTTGCTTCATTATCTCTTGTAATTGCAGCTATTTTTAATTCATCCAAATTATGAGAAGCAAAATCTTGTAAATCTTTAAGGGCTAAATATTTTAACTCACCTGCCCTACTTTCATCTTCTAAAATTAAGACACCTTCTAAATTAAATTTATCTTCTATTTTTTTCCATTCTAATTTAAGAGCAAAAATA
>Ga0247840_10002110_pt1 | contig 36201 bp, 28 predicted proteins | sample LaCruzMarch2015__FD_192404 | JGI IMG/M metagenome (GOLD analysis project Ga0247840, IMG submission 192404) | Freshwater microbial communities from meromictic Lake La Cruz, Castile-La Mancha, Spain - LaCruzMarch2015_17m | ecosystem: Environmental > Aquatic > Freshwater > Lake | place: Spain...
GTTTTGTCCTTGTATGAATTTCATACATTAAAGATACAAAATCTACTGCAAATAAGAGAATTACATCACAAAAGTTATCAACAAACTACTGTGGGTTTTTAGACAGTCTGACGGTCGCGGGCATGAGCACGCGGCGGATTTCGGGATGCTTTAGCATCCCACGCTAAGAAACTGGAGGCGAGACGAGGTGCATGCACCGCTGAAAGCCCCGCCGTTGCTAATGCCCGTTGTTGGCTGCTGCGTATTTATTTTATTATTTTAATTAATTCGTTTAAACTTCTTTCACTTAGCCTACCATATTTTAATCTTGGATTAATCGGAATACAATCAATTGTCATACAATCTATTCCAATATCCAATTTGGCTACTATTTTATCATTATTATAAAAAATTACAAGATAATCAACTTTATCAAATGTAGTCTCAGCCCAATCAAATCTAGTTGTATCGTTTAGAAATCCAATTAGAGCATCCATCTGTAATTTAGAAAGTACTTTAGGAAATAAAATATCTATAGGATTATAAGTCCTTTGAACAATTATCCTATCAACATATTTCTCTGGAAATTTATAATCTCGGATTAAATCAAGATATACAGATTTAGTTGGGTCAATAATTGAATCCCTGTTGTTTTGGTTGATTAATGAATCAATAAGTGCTTTAGTAATCTTTGGTTTATAATCTATATTTTTAGAATCATAGTATTGAATTGTCATAAATCCAATTACAACTATTAGAAATGCAAATCCAATCAAAATCAATATAAATCTTTTCATCAAAGTGTTTTTTTCTTTATTGGCTTCTGCTGTTTAATTGTTTGTTTTATATTTCTCAATCCTTATAGATTTATCTACAATGGTTTTATCAACCAGCTTTTTTATCACTAAACTATCAAATAATCCAATTAATCTTACTGAATCATATTGAGAGATAAAAGACCGCTCCTGAATCGAATTATAAAATGCAGGAATAGAATATCCAATCACACTATCAAATTTTATCTTGGTTTGCTTATCTGATAAGGGTTTAATATCAATTAATACCGAGAAATCAATATGATTATTGTCGTATAGATAAACCAGAAAGAGAGAATCATTATCGTTACAAATACTATTATGATTGTGAGAGTTAATCAGCAAATCTACTATCACTTTATTATTCTCATTAATCAAGTATTCCTTACCAATTTTAATATTCATATCCTTATAGAAGGTTCCATAATCTCCAGAGTTTCTTGATAAGAATAAAAATAAAATTAATCCTACTATCACAATAAAACCTACAATACTTATTAGGATTTTTATTATTGTAATAGAATCATTCTTGATTTTTTGCTTGTTATAAGAATCCATTTAAATCATTTTTATTGCTTAAAAATCGTGCAGCCCCAGTTGCAGCCAACATCTGTGTAAACGCAATTGCGTTTATTTCTGTTTTAGTTGCATTAAATATCATTTATAAATTACTGTTTATTAAAGATATTATAGAAACCATGCTTTTCACTTTATTGCGTTTATTTTCCACAAATGTACAACATTTTTAATATCTTATGTATTTTTTTAACAAAAAACATAAGCATATATTGACATATGACAAAGCTGTTAGGCTTTCTTATCATGCATAAAAATACACCCTAAATCAAAACATCCGCTTATCAGCAGGCAATGCCGATAAGCGGACGAAAAAGGAAAACTGCAAAGGCAGCTATCAATATATTTTATAAGAAACCCAAATCCAATTTAGCTTCTTCCGACATCATATCTTTATCCCAGGGTGGTTCAAATACAATTTCCACTTCTACGCTTTTTATGCCGCTTATTGCACTTACCCGCTCTTTTACATCAACGGGCAAACTTTCGGCAACCGGGCAGTTGGGTGCTGTGAGTGTCATTATTATTTTTACAGTAAAATCCTGATTTACGATTACTTCATAAATCAAACCTAAATCAAATATATTTACAGGAACTTCGGGGTCGTAAATGGTTTTCAACACATTTAAAACAGCTTGTTCGTAGATTCGGATTTCGTCTTTTAGGTCCATGTTATTTAATTATGAATGTTGAATTATTAATTATGAGTTAAGTAGTAAAAATTTAGAACGCAGATTAAACGGATACGTTCCGTAAACGCGGATATTCGCAGATTAATATATATTGCTGATTTGTTATTGTTTATTATCGGTTTAAATCTGCGTTTCCCGTCAGGGATCCGACAAATCCGCGTTCAAAAATATCAGAAAATTTGACACTTCAGTTTATATGTAGCAATGAATTATCTAATGAATTAGAAAGTAAAATATTCTCTTTTTTATCATTCATAAATTATAAATCTTCATTCATAATTCATAACTCATCATTATTTTTCGTATTTCGTTTTAAACACCAGAGCATACAATTTCATTTGTTTCATCATAGCCACCAAACCATTCGAACGTGTAGGTGAAAGATGGTCTTTTAAACCTATATTATTGATAAACTCAAGATTGGCATCCAAAATATCCTGAGGTTTTTGTTGAGATAATACTCTAATTAACAAACTTGCAATTCCTTTGGTAATAACAGCATCGCTATCGGCTTTGTAAATAATTACGCCATCAACATATTCAGCACTTAACCACACCCTCGATTGACAACCTACGATTAAGTTGTTTTCAACTTTGTTTTTTTCGTCTATCATCGGACATTCTCTGCCCATTTCAATCACATAATTGTATTTATCCATCCAGTCATCAAAGTTTTGAAACTCTTCAATAATCTGATTTTCTATTTCCAGTATTGTCATTTTTTAATTATTAATTCACTTCGTAAAAATAAACCGCTTTATCATTTTTCTCATCATTGATTTCACCGAAAAAATTCTCATCCATTTTCTGTTCAAATGACTTTACATCTAAATATTGTGCGGTTATCTTCACTTTGTTATCTTCATATACTTTTATCTTCACATAATTATATACAAAACCATCACCTTTAGGATTTTCAATCAATTTTGATTCAGAAGCAACTACAAAAGCCAATTTGTTTTTTACAGCCTCTTTTGCAAAATACTCGTAAACGCCCAAATTCATTCCACCAATAGCATCGGGTACTTTTTCTTTTTCTTCGTTATCGCTGATAAGCTTGCATTTATTGTAATAAACAACCATGCGAACCTGCTTGCCTGACTTTAATGAAGTCATTAACTCCTCGAAGTTTTTCAATTGCTTTTGAGCAAAAATGGAAGTCGAAATAAATAATATTGCGACTAAAAATAAAACTATTTTTTTCATGTACTTAATACTTTATAAACTAATTAAACATTTCTTTTACTTTATAAATAGCTTTTATCAAAACATCAATTTCTTCTTTGGTATTATAAAACGCAAAAGAAGCACGAATAGTTCCGGGAATTTCAAATATATCCATCAAGGGTTGCGCACAATGATGTCCTGTTCTTACCGCCACGCCAAATCGGTCGATGATAGTGCCGGCATCATAAGGATGGATATTGTCAATTAAAAACGAAACAACAGCAGCTTTATGCTTTGCAGTCCCTATAATACGAATACCATCTATCTTTAACAATTCAGTGGTGGCATAGTCTAACAATTCATTTTCGTAAAGAGCAATATTTTCGATTCCGATGTTTTCAACGTATTGTAATGCAGCTTCCAATCCCAACACATCACCTACATTGGGTGTTCCTGCTTCAAATTTGTAAGGTAATTCGTTATAAGTTGTTTTCTCAAAAGTAACGGTTTGTATCATTTCTCCCCCACCCTGATAAGGAGGCATGGCATTTAGGTATTTTTCTTTCCCATACAAAACACCGATTCCCATAGGGGCATATACTTTATGTCCCGAAAAACAATAGAAATCACAATCCAAATCCTGCACATCTACGCTGGAATGGGCAATTCCTTGTGCTCCATCTACCAGAACAGGAATATTGTGTTCGTGTGCTTTTTTTATGATTTCTTTAATAGGGTTGATAGTTCCCAACACATTTGAAACATGTGTAACGGCAATAATTTTTGTCTTTTCTGAAATTAAGTTTTCAAAAGCAGTGATATCAAGTTCTCCATTTTCGTGAAAAGGAATTACTTTTAATACCGCTTGTCTTTCCTCACAAATCATTTGCCAGGGAACAATATTTGAATGATGTTCCATTGCTGTAATCATCACCTCGTCTCCTTTTTCGATAAATTTTTTACCAAAAGAAGAAGCAACAAGATTAATACTTTCGGTAGTTCCACGTGTAAAAATAATTTCGTGAGTATGCGGTGCATTGATAAATTTTCTGACTGTTTCTCTTGCATTTTCAAAAGCCACAGTGGCTTGTTGGCTCATAAAATGTACACCACGATGGATATTGCTGTTTCCTTCGGTATAATATTTTGAAACGGCATCTATTACACATAGAGGTTTTTGTGTAGTAGCACCATTATCGAAATAAACGAAAGGTTTACCGTACACTTGCTGTAGCAAGATGGGAAAATCTTGCCTTATTTTATTTATATTCAACATATTGAAATTAAAACTATTTTTTCTTAGTCGTTGTTTTTGTTGATTTAGCTGTTGCTGCTTTTTTAGTTGTTGTCTTTTTTGCTACTTTCTTTTTTGTAGTTTTACCACCTTCTTCAGCTATTTTCAAACAATCGGCCAGTGTTAAATCTTTAGCTTCTTTATCTCCTGTTATTTTGTAATTATCTTTTCCAATTTTGATGTAAGCTCCATATCTTCCGCTTAGTACTTTTACATCTGTATTTTCAGGAAATTCTTTGATGCTTTTTTCGGCAGATTTCTTTTTATTTCCTTTTATGTATTCAATAGCTTCTTCTAATGTTAAAGCCAATAAATCCTGTGCTCTAGGTACTGGGAAATTAGCTTTATTGTATGTAATATAAGGACCAAATCGTCCAATATTTACAACAACTTCTGCTTTTTCATATTCCCCTAATGTTTTGGGGAAATGTTTTGAAATCTCAGCTTTAGCTGCATCGGTAATTCTTTTTGCTTTTATAATTTCGATGCATCTTTCTTCTGTAACTTCGTAAGGGTCGTCAGTCTTAGTTAAAGAATAAAACTTCCCATCGTGGCGGACATAAGGACCAAACCTGCCAACGGAAACCACCATTTCTAAACCTTCAAAAACACCTGTAGTTCTTGGAAGATTAAATAATTCAAGAGCTTGTTCGAGTGTAATGGTATCAAGGCTTTGTCCTTTTTTTAATCCTGCAAAACTTGGTTTCTCTTCATCTTTAGCTTCCCCTATTTGTGCCATAGCACCAAAGCGTCCAATTCTGACATAAACATTTTTCTTTGTCTTAGGATCAACACCTAATAAACGTTCGCCTTTTGCTCTTTCCGATTCTTTTAAAGTTTTTTCTACATTTTCGTGAAAAGGAACATAAAAAGATTTAATCATTTCATTCCAAACCATTTGCCCTTCAGCAATTTCATCAAAGTCCTTTTCAACCTCAGCCGTAAAATTATAATCAAGTATGCTTTCAAAATGCTGAACTAAGAATCTGTTAACCACAGAACCAATGTCAGTAGGGAATAATTTATTTTTTTCAAACCCAGTTTTTTCGGTTTTTAGTTCTTCCTTGATTGCATTGTTTTTAAGTGTAATTAAATCATATTTCCTGATTTCACCATCTCTGTCTTCTTTAACAACATATTCTCTTTTTTGAATAGTAGAAATTGTTGGTGCATAAGTTGAAGGCCTTCCAATGCCCAAGTCTTCTAATTTTTTAACCAAACTTGCTTCAGTATATCTTGGTGGGTGTTGCGTAAAACTTTGGCAAGCATTGCATTCGTTTAATAATAATTTTTCACCTTTTTTAACTGGAGGTAATAATCCTTTTTGATTTTCCTCGTCCTCATCATCATTTGATTCAAGATAAACTTTCAAGAATCCATCAAATTTTATTACTTCACCTTTGGCAACAAACTTTTCTTTTCTATTATCAATATCGATAGTAATATTTGTTTTTTCTAATAAAGCATCACTCATTTGCGAAGCAATGGTGCGTTTCCAGATTAAATCATACAAACGCTTTTGCGAAGCATCGCCATTTACTGTTTGATTATTCATATAAGTAGGACGAATAGCTTCATGAGCTTCCTGAGCACCTTTTGTTTTGGTGGCATATTTGCGAATTTTTACATAGTCTTCTCCAAACAAATTTTCAATTTCTTTTTTCGCCATTGCAAGCGCCATATTCGAAAGGTTTACGGAGTCAGTTCTCATATATGTTATGAATCCTGATTCGTATAATTGTTGAGCCACCATCATGGTTTTGGCAACAGGAAATCCTAATTTTCTGCTTGCTTCTTGCTGAAGTGTTGATGTTGTGAAAGGAGGTGCTGGTGACTTTTTTGCTGGTTTTGTTTCTACATCAGCAATTGTAAATATAGATTTAATACAATCATTTAAGAACTTTACAGCATCATTTTTCTTCTCAAATCTTTGAGAAAGTTCTGCTGAAATTGTTGTATTTTTATCGGAATTCTTTACATCAAAAATGCCTATCACTTTAAAGAATGAAGTAGTCGAAAATCCTCTTATTTCATCTTCTCTTTCAACTATTAACCTAACTGCTACTGATTGAACCCGTCCTGCTGATAAAGCTGGTTTTACTTTTTTCCATAAAACTGGTGAAAGCTCATAGCCAACCAATCTATCCAAAACCCTGCGTGCCTGTTGGGCATTTACGAGGTGAAGATCTATAGAACGTGGATTTTCAACTGCTTCCAGAATAGCTGTTTTTGTAATTTCATGAAAAACTATACGCTTAACTTTATTATTTTTCAATCCTAAAGCTTCCATTAAATGCCATGAAATAGCTTCTCCCTCACGATCTTCATCGGAAGCCAACCAAACTATTTCTGCTTCTTTAGCTAACTTTTTTAGCTCATTTACTATTTTTACCTTATCGGGAGATATTTCATATTGAGGTTGAAAATTATTCTCAATATCAATACTGATGGTCTTTTTAGACAAATCTCTAACATGACCGAAACTTGATTTTACAACAAAATCACTTCCTAAAAATTTCTCTATTGTCTTAGCTTTTGCAGGTGATTCAACTATTACAAGATTTTTCGACATAATTCTTCCTATTTATATATAATTGTATGAAAAACGGCACAAAATAAAACAATAAAAACTTAACAAAGCGAATTATTTTTCAAAATACTAATGAAAAAATTAAAATTTAGCTTTTTTAACTACCTTTGCACCACAAAAATCACAATATTTAATACATTGATATTAAATTATTTATAATATTATCTAAACAAATAAATTTAATTTTTGTTTGGGTATTAAAATTTAATAAAAAAAACTGAAGTGGAACAAAAGAAAGTTTTTATTGAAACGTATGGTTGTCAGATGAATTTTTCTGATAGTGAAATTGTAGGTTCTGTCATGAAATCAATAGATTATGAGTTAACAACAGATATAAATCAAGCCAGTGTAATTTTTTTGAACACCTGCTCTATTCGAGATAATGCAGAACAAAGAGTAAATAGACGTTTGAAAGAACTAAGATCCTTCAAAAAGAAAAATCCTAATTTAAAAATTGGATTATTGGGTTGTATGGCTGAACGCTTAAAAGAGCAAATATTTAACGAAGAAGCTGTAGATTTAATAGTTGGGCCAGATGCTTATCGTGATTTACCAAATTTACTTAATGCTGTTGATAGTGGACAAAAAGCTGCAAATGTTATACTTTCTGAAGAAGAAACTTATGCCGAAATAGAGCCAGTAAGGCTTGATAGCAATGGGATTTCTGCTTTTATTTCGATAATGAGAGGATGTGAAAATTTTTGTACATATTGTGTAGTACCTTATACCAGAGGAAAAGAACGCAGCAGAAATCCAGAAACCATTATCAATGAAGCAAAAGGTCTATTTGAAAAAGGCTATCGCGAAATTACGTTGTTGGGTCAAAATGTAAATTCTTACCAATGGGAAAGTGAAAATAGCATGAATTTTACAAAACTTTTAGAAAGTATTGCCTTGATAAATCCTTTACTAAGAGTACGTTTTGCAACCTCTCATCCGAAAGACATTTCTGATGAACTTTTACAAACTATTGCAAAACACGAAAATATTTGCAAAGCCATCCATTTACCAGTTCAATCTGGGAGTAGCGAAGTGCTGAAACGTATGAATAGGAAATATACTCGTGAGTGGTATATGAACAGAATAGAAGCTATTAAAACCATCATACCAGATTGTGCCATCTCAACGGATATCATTACAGGATTTTGCGCAGAAACTGAAGAAAATCATAAAGATACACTTTCATTAATGAAATGGGTTAGCTTTGATTATGCCTTTATGTTTAAATATTCCGAAAGACCTGATACTGTAGCTGCAAAACGTTTAAAAGATGATATTCCAGAGGAAACAAAAAGTAAACGATTAGAAGAAATTATTGAACTTCAAATGAATTTAGCATTGGAAAGCAATAAAAAAGATATTGGAAAAACTTCTAAGGTATTAATTGATAGTGTTTCTAAAAGATCAAAACTTAAGCTTTCTGGTAGAAATAGCCAAAACAAAGTTGTTGTTTTTCCAAAAGAAAATTTTGAAATAGGTGATTATGTTGACATTATCATTACAGATTGTACATCTGCTACTCTGATTGGTGAATCTGCGAAACCCATTATTTTTAACATTTTACACACAAAAACTTAGACGACTATAAAATTTTAATCTAAATTTGTAAAAATATTATTACTTTTGCCAACAAATGAAGTAAATTTTACTTTTTATTTAAATATAATCATTGAATAATGAAGCATATAAAAACAATAAACAAAAAAATTAGCTTAATCGTACTAACATCGATTATTTTTGTATTTGCATCTTGTACTTCTCAAAAAAAATTAATTTATTTGCAGGAAAAGGCAAAAAGCATCAGTGGAACTAATGTTTATATGAATAAAAGTCCTGAATATCGCTTAAGGTCAAATGATATTTTATTTGTTAAGATTAATAGTTTAGATCCTGATAATTCAGCTTTTTTTAATGGTGGTTCTGCAAGTGGTAATATGTATCAATTTCAAAATGAAATAGGAATTTATCTAAATAGCTATACTATCAGCGATTCTGGAAATATTAATTTCCCCATTTCCGGTAATATATATGTTAAAGATTTAACCATTATTGAAGCACAAAAAGAAGTACAAAAAAACATTGAAAAATACCTTAAAGATGCCACTGTAGTGGTTAAATTAGCAAATTATCGTGTAAGTGTTATCGGAGATGTTGAAAGACCAGGCGTTTATAGTTTCTATCAAGATAATGTAACTATTTTAGAAGCAATTGCAAAGGCTGGAGATTTAACTGCTTATGGCAATCGATATCGTGTAATGCTGATTCGAAAAACTGAAACTGGTGATAAAGTTAGCATGGTAGATTTAACAGATAGAAATTTGTTGAACAAACCAGAATACTTCATTTTGCCTAACGATATTATTTATGTAGAACCAAACAAGACAGCAAAATCTGCAGGTTTTGCTACTTTCCCTTGGTCGGTGGTGCTTTCAACTGTATCAACAATTGTTACTATTTATGCTCTTCTAAAAAAGTAACTTCTAAAAAAGAATAAAATATTCTCATCTAAAAAATTATAACGTGGAACAATATCAAGCAAACAACAATTTACCACAACAACAAGAACCAGAAGAAAAAGTGGATATTATGTCCATTGTTTTTAAAATACTGTCACATTGGCATTATTTTGCTATTTCAGTTGTCCTAACTCTATTATTGGCATTTGTTTTCAACAAATATTCTGTGCCAATTTACGAAGTAAAATCAACAGTTTTAGTTAAAGATGAAAAAAAAGGTGGCGGAATGAACGGTGGAGATTTATTGCAAGGACTAGATCTTTTTGGTTCACAAAAAAATGTTCAAAATGAAATTGGGATTTTACAATCTTATTCTTTGACAAATAAAGCTATTAAACAACTTAATTTTTATGTTTCTTATTTTGCAGAAAGCAAATTTAAAACTGAAGAACTTTACAAAGAAAATCCTTTTGAGGTTGTCATAGATACTTCTTGTAATCAAATAGTTGGTGTTCAAATTTCAGTAAAAATTCTATCAAGTGAGAAATATGAAATCGAAATTCCAGAACAATCAGATGTTACTGTTTTTAATTATCGAGAAGAAAAAGCATTAGATGACAAAGTTGATCTTCATAAAGTTGTAAAAACTTTGTTTTTTGGAGAAACATATAAAGTTGATAATTTGAATTTTAAAGTTTTACTAACTCCAAAATACAAGGATAAAGAAACCAATGGGAAAATTTTTCATTTCACTATTAACGATTTAACTCAAATTACATCGCAATTTAATAGTTCAAAAATAGAACCTATTAACAAGGAAGCTACTGTTTTGGCAATTATGGTTAAAAACAGGAACAAGCAAAAAGCAATTGATTTTATCAATGCACTTACAGAAGCTTATATAAATAGCGATTTAGAAGAGAAAAATTTAATTGCAACTAATACTGTTGGTTTTATTGATGGACAGCTTTCTGGTATTACTGACTCATTGCATATCGTTGAAAATCAACTCCAAAACTTTAGAACTGCCAATAAAATAATGAACATAAGCGATGAAGCTAGAGTTGTTTCTGATAAAGTGGCTGATTTAGATAAAGAAAGAGCAATAGAATCTGTAAAATCAAGGTATTATAAGTATCTTACAGATTATTTTTCTAATAATAACACTATTAAAAGTGATATTATAGCTCCATCTACTATGGGGGTAGAAGATCGGTTGTTATCTAAATTGGTTGAAGAACTGGTAACACTTTCTTCAGAAAAAGAAAAATTAAAGGGCAGTTCAACTTCTATCAATCCAAATATTAAAATCATAGATTCAAAAATTGAAAATACCAAAAGATATTTAATTGAAAATGTCAAGAATATTGTTAATATGTCTAATATCAGCATAAAAGAACTTGACAAAAGGATTGCTACTGTTCAAAGTGAAGTTAATAAATTACCTGCAACTGAAAGAAATTTAATCAATATCGAAAGAAAATTCAAAATCAACGATCAAATTTATACTTTCTTACTACAAAAAAGAGCTGAATCAGCAATTGCAAAAGCCTCAAATGTAGCTGATAATAAAATTATTGACAAAGCAAGATCTGCCGAAAAAGTTTATCCAAAAACAACACTTAACTACATTATTGCATTTATCCTTGGTCTATTTATTCCTCTCATCTATTTGTTTATTAAAGATTTTATGAATAATACCATTATTGAAAAAAGTGATATTGAAAAGATAAGCACATTTCCTATTATTGGGCACATTATTCATAGCGATAGAGAAAGTAATACTGTAGTTCAGGATTCGCCAAAGTCATCCATTGCAGAATCTTTCCGAGCAGTAAGAACAAATTTGCAATTTATTGGAAAAGGCAAGGAAAAGCAAACATTTTTAGTAACTTCTACAATGGTAAGTGAAGGCAAAACATTTGTTTCAATTAACCTTGCTTCAATTTTTGCTTTATATGGAAAAAGAACCTTACTTATGGGTTTCGATTTACGTAAACCAAAAATTTATCAGGATTTTGCTCTTACCAATACTGAAGGTATCAGTTCTTATTTGATTGGAAAAAGTAAATTAGAAGATATTATTCAAAAATCATTTATCCCCAACCTTGATATTATTATGGCAGGGCCTATTCCTCCAAATCCTTCAGAATTAATTGCTTCTGAAAGAAATGATGAACTTTTTGCCAAGTTACAAGATATATATGATTATATTATTATCGATACACCTCCTGTAGGTTTAATTACTGATGCTTTTTTGTTGATGAAATATACAGACGCAAACGTTTATGTAACGCGTCAGAACTATACAAATAAAAAAGTATTTAAATCAATCATATCTGATATTGAAAAGAGGAACGTTGGTAAATTCAATCTTCTTGTGAATGATGTTCGCCTTGACCGCGATTCTACTGGATATGGATATGGTTCTGGATACGGATACGGATATGGTTATGGATACGGATATGGTTATGGTTATGGCTATTATTCTGATGATAATACAAAAATTAAGAAAAAATCATTTCTTAAGAAAATAAAAAAGTTTTAATAGCTCAGAAATTTAAGGAAAAATCTTATACTTCAGAAAAAGAGGTATAAGATTTTTTTTTACATCAAAATATGCAAAAGAAACACTTTACAATTCCAATTTTTATCCCTGAATTAGCATGCCCGTTCAGATGTATTTATTGTGACCAACATAAGATTTCAGGAATAAAAACCATCCCATCACCAAACGATGTTAAAGCCATTATAGAAAAAAATCTTTCTACAATTTCAAATGATAATTCAGAGATAGAAATAGGTTTTTTTGGAGGAAGTTTCACAGGAATTCCCATTCAGCAACAAGAAGAATATTTGAATATTGCACAACCTTATATTAAACATGGTATAATAAATTCAATCCGTTTATCAACACGTCCTGATTACATTTCTAATGATATTTTAAATTTCTTGCATAAATTTAATGTAAAAACCATTGAGTTAGGCGCACAATCATTAGACGATGAAGTTCTTATATTGTCAAAAAGAGGACACACAGAAGCTGATGTTAAAAAAGCATCTCATTTAATTAAATCCAATGGATTTATGTTAGGCTTGCAAATGATGATTGGTTTACCCGGAGATACTCTCGAAAAAACAATAGCAACTGCAAATAAAATTGTTGAACTCGGGGCTGATAATACAAGGATTTATCCATGTATAGTTATTAAAGACACTTACCTTGAAGAGTTATATCTGAAAGGAAAATACCAAGCCTTAACTATTGACGAAAGCATTGATGCAATAAAAAAAATTATTCCGATTTTTGAAAAAGCAAACGTAAATATTATCAGAATTGGTTTGCATCCTTCTAAAGATTTACAAGGAACTGCTTTTGTGGCAGGACCTTATCATTCTTCTTTACGAGAATTGGTTGAAACCAAACTTTGGGAAGATAAATTAAAAATATATACAGAAAATCATCAAAATCATCAAAATATATCAATTTTTGTTGCTAAAAGAATGTATAATTTTGCGATAGGTTACCATGCTGCCAACAGAAAAATACTTGAAAAAACATATCGAAAAGTCAAATTTTTAATTGATTATAGTCTAGAAGGGAGAGAGTTTTATGTACATAATCATTGATTACAGAATTCCTAATGAAGCAAAAGCAAATTTAGCTGAATATGGACAACTAATTGAATTTAAAACTGAAGGAATTACTTATGAGGCAATCTCCTCGCATCCAGATATTTTTTGTTGTCAAACATCAGATAATATAATAGTTTCACCAAATACCCCTGCATACATAATTGATTTTTTCCAAACAAAAAAGATTGATTATACTATTGGTAAAAAGGAAGTTGGGAATAAATACCCTCAATCATCTCATTATAATGCTGTTGTTACAGATAGGTTTTTAATTCATAATTTAAAACATACCGATGAAAAAATTGTAGAAAGTTGTTCTTTTAAAACAATATTATCTGTTAATCAAGGATATACACGGTGCAATTTAATTTCTTTGGAAAAAAATAGCTTTATTACTTCCGACAAAGGAATTTATAATCAACTCCAAACCCAACATGATATTAAAATAAAATATGTAAATCCCGATAAGGTTTTATTGCCGGATCTTAATAATGGTTTTTTTGGAGGTTGTTGTGGTATTTCAAGAGACAAGCTATTCATTATCGGAAATTTAGAATATTTAGCAGATGGTTTATCTATTAAAGAATTTGCAACTTCCTTTGAATTAAAAATTATTGAACTTTATAACGGACCGCTTTATGATGGAGGGAGTATTTTATTTATTGATGTCTGAATAATACGAAATCTTTTTAAACTGGCTCTCCTAACTATATTTTTTTGTACTTTTACAGTCGTTTTATTTCGTTATAATTATAAATACTATGAAAAAATTATTATTGTTGTTGTTTTACTCTTTTTTCTTCTTATTTAGCACATTACAGGCTCAAAATACTATTCCTATTTCCGAAAAAGTTGAAAAAATATTTGGCAAAAAAACTGAAATTCAATTTAAGTTTACCATAGCTTCAAAAGCTGAAATAAATAAACTGACCAAGATTATTTCTATAGATAATGTAAATGGAAATGAAGTATTTGCATACTCAAACAAAAAAGAGTTTGCCAATTTTTTGCAATTAAATTACGATTATCAAATTATAAATACCGAAGATAATCGTACTGATATTAAAATGTTGGACAATATAAATTCCAAAGATGTTCAAGCTTGGGATTTTTACCCTACTTACTCTGCTTACGATAGTCTTATGACAAGATTTCAGACCAATTATCCAAATTTATGCAGAACAATTAGTATTAAAACTTTAGCAAGTCAACGAAAATTGCTTTTTGTAAAAATCTCTAAAAACCCTGATTCTAAAGAAAATGAACCCAAATTTCTATATACTTCATCCATGCATGGTGATGAACTAACAGGTTATATTTTAATGCTTCGCCTTATTGATTATTTGTTAAGTAATTATGGAACTGATGCACGCATTACAAATATGCTAAATAACATGGAAATTTGGATCAATCCTTTAGCCAATCCAGACGGAACGTATGCTGGAGGAAATTCAACAGTTGCAAATGCCACAAGAACCAATGCCAATGGTGTTGATTTTAATAGAAATTTCCCCGATCCACAAGATGGCAACCATCCTGATGGTGAAGCATGGCAGCCAGAAACCATGGCTTTTATGGCATTGGCTGATAGTGTCCAATTTACGATGTCAGCTAATTTTCATGGAGGTGTTGAAGTAGCCAATTATCCTTGGGATACTTGGTCGCAATTACCTGCTGATAATAATTGGTGGAATTATGTTTGTAGAGAGTATGTTGATACAATTCATCTTTATAATCCTAACTATTTTACATACTTAAACAATGGAATTACAAATGGATATGCTTGGTATGAAGTTGCTGGAGGACGTCAGGATTATATGAATTATTTTAAACATTGTCGTGAAGTTACTATGGAGATAAGCAATATAAAAACACCTCCTGCATCAACATTGCCTAATTATTGGAATTATAATTATCGCTCATTACTAAATTATATGGAACAAAGTATGTATGGTATCAAAGGCATTGTAACCGATAGCATTACTGGTGCACCATTGAAAGCTAAAGTGTTCATACAAGGATATGATATTGATAGTTCGCATGTGAATTCTATGATGCCTTTAGGAAACTATTTTCGACCTATTTATGCTGGAAATTATAATGTTACCTACTCTTCTTCTGGCTATTATTCAAAAACGGTAAATATAACTGCTACAAACAAAGCTTCCTTTATTAGAAATATTCAATTGGTTAAAACTGGCTCATCAATACAAAATTTAGATAATAAAACTGAGTTTTCTCTATTTCCAAATCCTACTCAAAATAGTGTTAATATAAGGTCTATTAATCAGTTTGTCAAAAATACAACATTGATAATTACCGACATTAATGGTAAGGTGCTCTATAATAGCGATGTTCCTTTAAACATTAAAGAGATTACTATTAATCTCGAAGGATTTTCTAAAGGAATTTATTTTGTAAAATTAATGAATGATAAAGAAATAAACGCTGTGAAAAAATTAATTCTAAACTAATTATTTTTTATTTAAAATAATTCTAAATTATTTGCATAATTGCATAATAGTCATTAATTTTGCATTATTAATCTTAAATGTGAAGTTATGTTTATTTCTTTTACAAAAACTATCTCAGTTGTTTTATAAATTTCATTATGACGTTAAATGATTTAAAACAAGGAGAATCGGGCATTATTACAAAAGTGAAAGGTAGAGGTGCATTCCGTAACAGAATCACCGAAATGGGTTTTGTAAAAGGTAGAAAAGTAGAAGTAGTAAAATCAGCACCCTTAAAAGATCCCATTGAATATCAAATAATGGGTTATGCAATTTCTCTACGTCGTAGCGAAGCTTCATTAATTGAGGTTATTACAGAACAAGAAGCTGCATCAATTCATTCTTTACATTCCTATCAAGGGGTAACTGATGAGGACATCCTAAAAACTTCTGCAAGAGAAAAAGGTAAAATTATTGATATTGCATTGGTTGGTAATCCAAATTCTGGGAAAACCTCATTGTTTAACTTTGCATCTGATTCCAAAGAGCATGTTGGCAATTATAGTGGCGTTACTATTGATGCCAAGCTGGCAAAGTTTCAATTGAATGATTATACATTTAATCTTACCGATTTACCAGGTACTTATTCTATTTCAGCCTATACTCCTGAAGAGTTATATGTTCGGAAATTTATCTTTGACGAAAGCCCCGATGTTGTTATCAATGTAATAGATGCGTCTAATCTTGAACGTAATTTATTTCTTACAACCCAATTAATAGATATGGACATAAAGGTAGTTATTGCCTTAAATATGTTTGATGAATTGGAAAAAACAGGCAATCTTTTTGATTACAATCATTTAGGTAATATGATTGGAATTCCTATGATTCCTACAATTGGTTCAAAAGGAAAAGGCATCAACGAATTATTTGAAAAAGTAATTGAAGTATATGAAGATAAAGAGCCAACTGTGAGGCATATTCATATCAATTATGGTTCTAATGTTGAAGATGCAATTAAAAATATTCAGAATGAAATAAAGAAGAATAAATCGTTAACCGATAAAATTTCTTCTCGTTTTTTAGCAATAAAATTATTAGAAAAAGATGAATGGGCAACAACTTCTATTTACAATTGGGATAACTATTTTGCTGTAAGTGATGTAATTGCGAAAGAAATTTCACGCCTGGAAATGTTATATGCCGAAGATTCGGAAACTTTGGTTTCTGATGCTCGATATGGTTTTATTGCAGGGGCTTTAAAAGAAACTTTCCGTTACAAAAAGCATCCTTCTGATTTACCATCTATAACAAAAAGAATTGACAATATCCTTACTCATAAAATTTGGGGCTATCCAATCTTTATTTTCTTTTTATGGATTATGTTTCAATCTACTTTTAAATTGGGTAAATATCCTGTATCGTGGATTGAGGATTTGGTTAGCTTTACTGCAAATCTTTTCCAAATATGGATACCCGAAGGAATGTTGAAAGATTTATTAATAAATGGAGTAATACATGGCGTTGGTGGTGTTATTGTTTTTTTACCTAATATTTTGATTTTGTTTTTGTTTATTTCAATAATGGAAGACACTGGTTATATGGCACGTGCTGCTTTTATTATGGATAAACTCATGCACAAAATTGGTTTGCATGGCAAATCGTTTATTCCTTTAATCATGGGTTTTGGCTGCAATGTGCCAGCAATTATGTCAACCAGAACATTGGAAAATAAAAGTGACAGAATATTAACTATTCTAATCAACCCATTTATGTCATGCAGTGCTCGTTTGCCGGTATATATACTAATAACGAGCGCTATTTTTGCCGATTATGCTGGTACAGTATTATTTTCTGTTTATATGATTGGGATTTTACTTGCAATTATTGTTGCAATTATCTTTAGTAAATTTGTTTTTAAATCTAAAGATGTACCTTTTGTAATGGAGCTTCCTCCTTACCGAATACCAACGTTTAGGGCAACTTATAAGCATGTTTGGCATAAAAGTGGGCAATATCTTAAAAAGATGGGAGGTGTGATTTTATTTGCATCTATTATTATTTGGGCTTTGGGTTATTTCCCTCGAAAATCGAACAAGGAAATAGTTTTCGACAAAAAAATTAAAGACACAGAACTCTCATATAACCAAAAAATTGCAGTAGCATTACCTCATGACACAGTTATTATTAACAGAGAAAAGATTAATTCTATTAAAAATATTGAGCTTGAAATGGAAGCTCATCGACATGAAAATTCCTATATTGGAAAAATTGGGCATTTTATTGAACCTGTAATGCGTCCTTTAGGTTTTGATTGGAAAATGAGTGTAAGTTTACTTGCAGGAACTGCTGCCAAAGAAATTGTGGTAAGTACAATGGGTGTTATTTATCAGGCTGATGATAATGCTGATGAGCATTCTTCCGCTTTAATCGATAAATTAAAAAATGAAACCTATAAAACAGGTAGTAAAAAAGATGAATATGTTTTTACTCCTTTGGCAGGTTTTTCATTTTTGATGTTCGTATTGATTTACTTTCCTTGCGTAGCTGTATTTGCAGCAGTAAAAAAAGAAGCTGGCGGAATTAAATGGGCTTTGTTTCTTGCAGTTTATACAACTCTACTTGCTTGGGTAGTTTCATTTTTGGTTTTCCAAATAGGAAGTATTTTCTTATAATATAAATAATTATGATTTTAGTAACTGGAGGAACAGGATTTGTAGGTGCTCATCTATTATATGAATTACTGAAAAATGGTGAAAAACCTAAAGCCTTAAAACGAAAAAATAGCAGTTTGCAGCTTGCTGAAAAAATATTTTCTTACTATACGAATGATTATAAGCAATTATTTTCGCAAATAGAATGGATAACTGGTGATATTAACGATATTATTTCACTGGATGAAGCCATGCATGGGATTAACAAAATTTATCATTGTGCTGCTGTAGTTTCTTTTGAACCTAAAGACAAAAAAAACATGCTAAAAACCAATATTAACGGAACTGCCAATTTAGTTAATATTGCATTAAAATACAAAATAGATAAATTTTGTTACGTTAGTTCAATTGCAGCAATTGGAAGAACCGAAAATGAGGGTTTAATAACTGAAGAAACGGCATGGAAATCATCGGATCGCAATTCAAATTATGCAAAAACAAAATATGCTGCCGAAAAAGAAGTATGGAGAGGAGTAGAAGAAGGATTAAATACAGTAATTGTTAATCCATCGGTGATTTTAGGCCCTGGAGATTGGAAACAGGGAAGTTCAAAGATTTTTGAAACGATGTGGAAAGGAACTAAGTTTTATACTAATGGTGTAAATGGATATATTGATGTAAGAGATGTTGCTAAAGCTATGGTAGAATTAATGAAAAGCTCAATTGTAAATCAAAGATTTATTCTCTCTTCTGAAAACCTTAGCTATCAAGAGCTTTTTACTAAGATTATGAGAGCTTTTGGGAAAAAACCACCAAATATTAAAGCAAATTTATGGATGTTAGAAATTGCTTGGCGGGTTGAAAAACTAAAAAGTTTGCTTTTCAATAGTAAACCATTAATCACAAAAGAAACAGTAAATACTTCACAAAACAAATATTTTTATTCTTCAGATAAAATAAAACAGCAATTAGATTTTAATTTTATTCCTATTGATCAAAGTATTATTGAAACTTGCTTACTTTTCGAAAGAGAAAATTAAGCTTTATTACAACAAATTATAGACTTCAAATTATGGTTTCTTCCGTGATAGAAACACATTTCCAGTTCTGAATCTGCTAATCCCAGTCCATGATCTATACTGAACAGCAAAGTAATAACTACCTGTATCACAAGCTATAGTGCTATCTGATTTTGTACCAAGCCAAGGTTTACTTATATCAAGTGTTAAAAATACCAATTTATGAGCAGTATCATATATTTTTGCACTAAACTGATCTTTATCAATTAAACTAAGAGGATCTTCAATCTTCCAACTATCCTTAAATCCATCTCCATCGGGTGAAAACCAAGTGGGAATAATAACATTACTATCATTGTTTATAGCATCTTCGTCTTTACTGCATGCATATATCACAAATGTAATAATGCTAATAAATAATATCGTTTTAAGCTTATTCATTTTGTATGGAAATTTGTGTTCAATTAAAAGTCAAAATTAAACATTTTTATTACAAAAACTACTTTACTAGAATAAAATTTATTTTTGTAATTTTATGCACTGAATATAGCAATCCATAAACAGTATTATTTGCTTGCTATTCAATTTCAATTTACAGCAGCACATTTTACAACTCTATGAATTTTATAACTTTATAATCATTACTATATGTCGAAATTATATTTAGTGCCAACACCAATCGGAAATTTAGAAGATATTACTATACGTGCTATTAAAATATTAAAGGAAGTATCAGTTATTCTGGCAGAAGACACACGAAAAACGGGAATTTTATTAAGACATTTTGAAATTGAAACACGAATGTTTTCGCATCATCAATTTAATGAACACAAAACATTAACTCAAATAATAAATCGCTTGCAAACAGGTGAAATTATGGCATTGGTAACCGATGCTGGTACTCCAGGTATATCAGATCCAGGTTTTTTATTGATTCGTGAATGTTTAAAGTTTAATATTAAAATTGAATGTCTTCCAGGAGCTACAGCTTTTGTTCCTGCTATTGTAAATTCAGGATTACCATGTGATAGATTTTTGTTTGAAGGATTTTTGCCTGTAAAAAAAGGTCGTCAAACAAAGCTTAAAATCTTATCTGAAATAGATGTAACAATGATTTTTTATGAATCTCCTCACCGATTAGTAAAAACCTTAGAACAATTTATTGAATATTTTGGTTCAGAACGACAAGCGAGTGTATCGCGTGAACTGACCAAAATATACGAAGAAAATCAAAGAGGGACTTTAACTGAAATTTTGAATTATTACAAAGATAAAACTGTAAAAGGTGAAATAGTAATAATAGTAGAAGGAAAACAGTCATAAAACTATTTCCCTCCGTATACAAAATTATATTAAAATTTCAGGTTTATTTTATTAAAACTTGAATGTTATCCCAAGTTTTCCACCAGAGACTGAATTTCCACCACCAATTTCTAAATTAACACCCCACTTTTGTGAAAAATAATACCTTCCACCAATTTGGGCACCTAATCCTAATCCAGAACTATTACTCCCGCCATAATTACTTGGAGAACTCATATTATAAAACCCTAAATTTAAACCAGCGTAAAAATCCCAAGGAGAAGGAATATTCATTACTCTATTAAAATGATAATTTCCATTCCCAATAATTCCAATTACACTGTGACTGTACTTTGCACCAACTAAACTCTCGCTATAAGAACGATAGGAAAGTTCTCCCCCCACTGATATATCAGGGTGAACACCATAGTCAAGACCAACATAAACAGGCATTCCCCAACCAGAGAACCCAATTCCAGCATTTAGTTGAGTTTGACCTTTCGAAATAGGTTTTTGAGCAAACAAACTGATTGTTAATAGCAATAATACGACTGATGATATTGTTTTTTTCATGTTTTTTGAGTTTTGAAATTATTATAATAGCAAATTAGTTGAGTAAGAGTTGAAAATTCTTTTTTAATTGCTAAGTTCAACAAAATATTTATAAAAATATGGTATTGTTTCTATTCCTTTATAAAAGTTAAACAATGGATAATTTTCATTGGGCGAATGAATTGCATCTGACTCCAATCCAAATCCCATTAATATAGATTTAGCACCTAATATTTTTTCAAATTCAGCAATTACTGGAATACTACCACCACTTCGAGTAGGAACAGGCTTTTTACCAAAAGTTTCTGTGTATGCTTTATCTGCAGCTTTATAGGCAGGCATCGTCATAGGAGATACATAAGCTTGTCCACCATGCAAAGCTGTAACTTTAACATTTACATAATCAGGAGCAATATTTTCAAAGTGTTTTATAAATAAATTGCTTATTTTTTCATTGTCTTGGTTTGGCACCAATCGCATCGAAATTTTTGCAGTAGCTATAGAAGGAAGTACTGTTTTTGCTCCTTCTCCAATATAGCCACTCCATATACCATTAATATCTAAGGTTGGTCTTATACCTGTTCTTTCAGTTGTAGAATATCCTTTTTCTCCCCATTCACTTCTAATGTCAAGTGCATTTTTGTAATTTTCAAGATTAAACGGAGCTTTTGCCATTTCAGTTCTTTCTTCAATACTAATTTCCATTACATCATCATAAAAACCAGGAATACAAATATGGTTATTTTCATCATGCAAGCTTGCAATCATTTTTGCCAAAATATTAGCAGGATTAGCAACTGCACCACCAAAAATACCAGAATGCAAATCTCTGTTTGGTCCAGTAACTTCTACTTCCATATAGCTTAATCCTCTTAATCCTGTGGTGATAGATGGGATATCTTGTGCTATCATACCTGTATCAGAAACTAAAATAATATCTGCTTTCAACATTTCTTTATGCTGTTCGCAAAACTTAGGAAGATTAGGAGAACCTATTTCCTCTTCACCTTCAATCATAAACTTTACATTACAAGGCAATGTATTGGTTTTTACCATTAATTCAAATGCTTTGGCATGCATAAATGCCTGACCTTTATCGTCATCAGCACCACGTGCATATATTTTCCCATCAATTATCTGAGGATCAAAAGGCGGTGTATTCCACAAATCAATTGGATCAACAGGCATTACATCATAATGTCCATAAACCAATACTGTAGGTAAATTTTTGTCAATTATTTTTTCACCATAAACAACAGGGTTTCCTTCGGTAGAAATTATTTCTACTTTATCGGCACCTGCTTTAAGAATACTTTCTTTCCAATATTCAGCAGCTTTTAGCATATCTGGTTTATTTTCTGACAACGAACTAATAGAAGGAATTCGGATTAAACCAAATAATTCTTCTAAAAACCTTTCTTTGTTTTCACTAATGTATTGATTGATATAGTTCATAATGATTTAAGGGTTTTAAATTTATTTTGTGGTAAAAGTAAGAAATATTATCAAAATTTTTTACTTTTACAAAAAATATCAGGCAACTTTTTTATTGTTTTAATTGTCATACCTTAATGAATACTTTATTTTATCTATTAAACTTAAATATTATGTGTTTTCGAAAAATATCAATACTTCTAATTATTATTTTTACTAGTTTTTACGTTCAGGCTCAGTTAACAGTAACATCTGCCTCAGGGATAACACCTCAACAATTGGTGCAAAGTATATTGGTTGGAAATGGTGTTAGCATAAGCAATGTAACATTTAATGGTTCTAGTGACCCAATTTCATGGAATAATATAGGATCATTTACCACTGGAACAACACCCACAAATTTAGGTTTTAACAGTGGTATTATAATGGCTTCTGGCGGTTATACAGGAGCACCTGGGCCAAATAATTCAGTTGGTTCAGGTGTTGCAGTTTCACCTTCCACCCCTGATTTGAGCGATACTAATTTATTAGCAGTAGTGGGGTCAAGTGTAACTTCATTGCATGATGCAGCTATTTTAGAATTCGATTTTATCCCATTATCTGACACCATTAAATTTAGATATGTTTTTGGTTCAGATGAATATCCTGAATTTGTACCTAGCTTTAATGATGTATTTGCTTTTTTCATAACAGGTCCAAATCCTGTAGGACCAAACTATCTTAATAAAAACATTGCTCTATTGCCTAATACAAATACACCCGTTAGTATATACAATGTTAATAATGGATCATCTAATACTGGCCCTTGTGTAAATTGTCAATATTATGTTAATAATACTGGGGGAACCAGCATTCAAGCCGACGGAATGACAACTGTTCTTACAGCATGGGCAAAGGTAATGTCTTGTAATCAATATCATATAAAATTAGTAATTGCTGATGCAAATGATAGAATTTATGATTCTTGGGTATTTCTTGAAGCCAATAGTTTTAGCAGTCCACAGGTATCAATACAAAAAAAACCTTCTAACCCTAATGCATCTGCACAAAATGCGATTGAAGGTTGCAGCAATATGGTTTTAACATTTAAATATCCATTTAAACCAAGTTCTTCTCTTCCAATTTCTATTGTATCTATAAGTGGTACTGCTACTTTTGGAACCGATTATTCAATGTCCATAGGATATCCAACATCGAACACATTTTATATTCCAACTACTGCCGATTCTGTTCGTCTCATTATTACGCCTATTTTTGATAATATCTTAGAAGGAACAGAAACCGTTACTATGGTTTTCCAAACAGCCTTCTGTGGAGATATGTATGATACTGTAACATTTAATATTCAAAATTATGATTCACTAACGGCAGTTGCTTATGGAGATACCACTTTATGTAATAACCAAACTCCAATTTCAGTAATTGCAAATGGAGGGGTACTTCCTTATCAATATTTATGGAGCAATGGTGCTGGAACTACAGCAAATCTTTTACCTACATTTACAAGTGATACCATATTTAAAATTACAGTTAAAGATGCTTGTTTGAAAAATGCTACCGATTCAGTTAAAATTGTGCTTGATTGCGATTTTGCAAGAGCTGGTCCAGATGTAAAGATATGTATAGGTGGCTCAACATCACTTCACGCTTCAATAGATACTAACAATCATCATATTGTAGGCACTCCTATATATTCATGGAGTAATGGCGACAATACTCCAACAATTACTGTAAGTCCAACTACAACTACAACTTATATTGTTACAATTACGGATGTTTTTTCGGATAAAGATAGTGTTACTGTTTTTGTAAATCCATTGCCTATAGTAACTGCAACTTCAGATTTGTCAACGATTTGTTCAAATGGTTCAACAACATTGCATGCATCTGGAGCACAAAACTATTTGTGGTCGGCAAATATTACTGATTTATCATTAAATGGTCAATACACATTGGAAAATCCAAATGTGTCGCCAAAATCATCAACCATATATACTTTAAAAGGTACTGATGTTGATTCTTGTTCAAACACTACTAATGTGGCTGTAAATGTGAGTCCTCAGCCAAATATACAAATTCTTGCCTCCCCAAATCCAGTTTCTGTTTTTGAACCTATTGTTCATATTTACGATGCTTCTGGGGGAAACTATAGTTATCTATGGTTTTTGGGTGATGGATCAACCTCTACTCTAAGTAATTTTTATCATACTTACAGTGATAAGGATACTGGACGATATTTGATAAATGTTATTGCTACTAATGCTTTTGGATGTTTTGATTCTGCCAATTTAGTGGTGATTGTTCGTCCCGATGAAACTTTTTATGTACCCAATACTTTTACACCTAATAATGATGGCTTGAATGACATTTTTAAGGTTTATGGAATGGGCGTTCTAACTTTTGAAATATATATCTACGATCGCTGGGGAAAAACAGTTTATAAATCAAAAGATATGAATGAAGGATGGGATGGAAGAATAGATAATGTAGCAGCACCCGATGGTGTTTATGCTTATACTATCCTTTATAAGGATAATATAGGGATAAAGCATTCAAAATCTGGTGCAATTACAATAATCAGATAAAAACCACATAATGTGAACAATAAATAACACCAAGAGATAATGAAAAATATGCTTAGTGGTTTTGTTAAATCATAGTTTTCAACACATTGATAATATTAAAATTATAAAAGGAGGCTCAAATTCAATAAGCCTCCTTTTTTCTTAAACAAAGCTCAAAAATGCTCAAAATCATCCAAAAGTAAAAATCATTGATACTTTCCTCTGTTTTTACAAATAAAATAATTAATTTTGATGCCTAAATTGAAATTTTCGAAACAAGATTATAGAACAATAAAATAATAATTATAAAAAACATCATATTATGGCTAAAATTAAAATAGCTATCAATGGTTTTGGTAGAATTGGCAGAATTACCTTCAGAGGTTTAATTCAAAAAGACAACATTGAAGTTGTAGCTTTAAACGATCTAACAGATGCAAAAACATTGGGTCATCTGTTAAAATATGATTCTATTCATGGCAGATTTCCTGGTGAAGTTTCTGTAGATGGAGATATCCTTATTGTTAACGGACAGCGTATTAAAATTTATGCCGAAAGAGATCCTGTAAATTTGCCATGGAAAGAATTGGGTGTAGATGTTGTAATTGAATCAACAGGTGTTTTCCGCAATAAAGAAAAAATGGGCAAACATATTACTGCCGGTGCAAAAAAAGTTATACTTACAGTTCCTGCTGATAATAAAGATGATGTAGACGCAACAGTTGTTTTAGGTGTTAATGATAACATCTTGAAGCCGGAAATGCAATTTATTTCAAATGCATCATGCACAACTAATTGCTTAGCTCCTGTAGCAAAAGTATTAAATGATAATTTTGGAATTGTACGTGGTTTAATGAATACGATTCACTCTTATACCAATGATCAAATAATTCTTGATTCACCACATAGCGATTTAAGAAGAGCAAGAGCAGCTGCTATTTCAATTATTCCAACCAAAACAGGAGCTGCAAAAGCTGTAGGTTTAGTAATTCCTGAATTAGCAGGCAAATTAGATGGTTTTGCAATGCGAGTTCCTACTCCTGATGGATCTGTGGTAGATTTAACAGTTGAATTAACTAAGCATACTACTAAAGAAGAAATTAATGCAGTTATGAAAGCTGCTGCCGAAGGTCCGATGAAAGGCATACTTGAATATTGCATAGATCCTATCGTAAGTGTAGATATAATAGGAAATAAACATTCTTCAATTTTCGATTCTCAATTAACTCAGGTAATGGGTGGGAATTTTGTAAAAATTGTTTCATGGTATGATAATGAATCTGGTTATTCAAACCGTATTGTTGATTTGGCCGTTAAATTAGCACAATAAGTTATTATAAGAATATTTTAGAGAGGCTGGCACTTAGGTTTCAGCCTTTCTTTTTACATAGTATTGCTGTTTTATCATTATTCTTTACAATAACAAAAAATTATTGTCGTTTAAAATTATCGAAATTATAAGTAAATTTGCCAAATCAATTTTATATTATTTCATACAAAAGAATACTTCACAAACTTATAACTTTATAATTTTCAACTAAATGCTTGCTAAACCCGGGAAATTATTATCATTAGTCAATTATCCTTCTGATTTAAAAAAATTAGATAAAGATCAATTACCTCAACTTTGCGAAGAGTTAAGGCGGTTTATCATTGATTCGGTTTCCTATAACCCTGGCCACTTAGGTTCAAGCCTTGGTACCGTTGAATTATCTGTTGCATTGCATTATATTTTCAACACCCCTTATGATAAACTTATTTGGGATGTTGGACATCAGGCTTATCCTCATAAAATACTTACAGGAAGAAAAGATATTTTTAATACCAATCGCATGTATCAAGGTATTAGCGGTTTCCCAAAAATGAGTGAAAGTGAATACGATTCTTTTGGAGTTGGACATTCATCTACATCTATTTCCGCTGCCTTAGGTATGGCAGTAGCATCTGCTCTTAAAAATGAAAAGGACAGACAACATGTTGCCATTATTGGAGATGGATCAATGACTGCTGGAATGGCTTTTGAAGCTTTGAATCATGCAGGCGTGGCTAAAAGTAATTTGTTGGTTATATTAAATGATAATGGCATTGCAATTGATAAAAATGTAGGAGCTCTTAGCGAATATCTTACAAAGATTACAACTTCCAAATCTTACAATCGTTTTAAAGATAAAATATGGCATTTTATGGGTGGGGGTAGTCCTTATGGGAAAAGCTCCCGTGCTGTAGTAAGACAATTAGGAAGTGCTGTAAAATCAACGTTATTACAAAAAAGTAATCTTTTCGAATCTTTAAACTTTAGATATTTTGGTCCAGTTGACGGACATGATGTAATAAGACTCTCCAAATTACTAAAAGATTTAAAAGAAATTCCAGGTCCTAAAATATTGCATATTATTACAAAGAAAGGAAAAGGACTAGAAAAAGCTGAACGAGACCCTATAAAATACCATGCACCGGGAACTTTCGACAGAAAAACAGGTGAAATAATAAAATTGGAATGTAACGATAGATTAGCTCCAAAATACCAGACCGTTTTTGGCAGAACAATTATTGAATTAGCTCAGGCAAACGATAAAATTATTGGTGTAACACCAGCTATGCCAACAGGTTGTTCATTAAATTTAATGATGGAAAAAATGCCTGATAGGGCTTTTGATGTAGGAATTGCCGAACAACATGCTGTCACTTTTTCTGCAGGAATGGCAGTGCAAGGAATGATTCCTTTTTGCAATATCTATTCATCATTTATGCAACGTGCTTATGATCAAGTAATACATGACGTTGCACTCCAAAAGCTGAATGTTGTTTTTTGCCTTGATAGAGGTGGTTTAGTTGGCGAAGACGGTGCAACGCATCATGGAGTATTCGATTTGGCTTATTTCAGAAGTATTCCTAATATTACGATTGCTTCACCACTTAATGAGCAAGAATTACGCAATATGATGTTTACTGCTCAACATGACAATGCAGGTTGTTATGTAATTCGTTATCCAAGAGGCAGAGGTGTTATGTTTGACTGGAAAACACCATTTGAGAAACTTCAGATTGGTAAGGGGCAAGTGATAAAAGAGGGAAATGATATTGCTATTATTTCCATTGGGCATATTGGCAATTCTGCTATTAAGGCAGCAGAATTAATGAAAGATGAAAATATTGAAGTAGCAGTTTATGATATGCGTTTTTTAAAGCCTATTGATGAAGATATGTTGCATCAGATTTTTAAAAAACATACAAAAATTATTACGTTAGAGGATGGGGTAATCATTGGTGGGCTTGGTAGTGCAGTGATGGAATTTGCAACCGACCATCATTATTCCAATTCTTTAATTAAAAGATTAGGTGTTCCAGATAAATTTATTGAACAAGGTAGTATTGCTGAATTACAAGCAGAATGTGGTTTTGATGTAAATAGTATTATTAAAACTATTAAGGAAATGCTCAAAAAATAAACAACCAGTTTTTTAGAACTGGTTGTTTACATAAAAATTTTAAAGAAAAATTGAGAAATTGTTTTTTTAAAGTACGGGGTATAACAATTTATTTTACAACAATCTTTGCATCTTCCATTATTACTTCATAAAAATAGTCGTAACCCAAATCTTTATTTAAAGCTATTTTCCCTTCAAAAATTAAGATATCACCAACTTTAACTGTTTGATCAGTTGTAATTGTCAAATCAAATTTACCATCTTTAGATGAAGTGCCATCCTGAAAATGTATCCAGTTTTTACCCATTATTTCAGGGCTGAACTTGGTAACCTGACCTTTTACTTTTACAGTTTTATTAGAATAGGAGTTTTTCTTAGTGAATAAATCGCCAATTGATATTCCACCAGAAACAGCATCAATTTTTATATCAAGTTTTTCAATTTTAGGTTTCCTTGAGATATTGGTATCAGTTGAAGACATTGAATTGTGTGAAGGAACAGCTGCAATTTCTTTTTTAACAAAATCAGGATTTTTACTCAAATCATCAATAAATAATATTTTTGCAAAAGTTCTGTTCAGCTCCTTACTTGGGAAATTTTCCATAGGAAAACCACCTTTATAATAGAACTTATCTCCTTTTTGAGCTTCCATTGCAGAAACAGCACACCATAAGGTATCTTTTTCATTTACATCTGGATTTCCGGTTTCTTTAAATTGCAAATAAGTGTATTGACTTGTTTGAATAACATCTTCAATAACGATAGTGTGAATACCAAGCTTTAACATTTCTGCTTGTTTGGGATCCATTTTAGGTTTACACCCAACCAAGATTACAGTAGCAATAAATACAAGTCTTAAAATATTAGAATAAATTTTCATTTTTTTATTTTTTTAGATAAACATGATTGCAAAAATACTTAATATATTTTACAAACAATAATGCGAAAGACAAATATCATTATCGAACTGATATTTATCAAAAGTCCCTTTGTTTTAATACAACCATGGAAAAAATAAATATTTCGTATTTTGCTGTTTTATTGTGCTTTGAAAAAATAAAAAACAAAGAAAAGAAAGAAAAATTAATTAAATTTAAGAACATCTAATATGATAAAATAAGTGATAGTTTGTGTTTTTCCTTTGTTTTTTTGTAATATTGCATTTGGTTACTAATAACCAGTATTTTTAAATTAATATAATTTTATCAATGAAACGAATTTTAAACTTCTTTTTATCCTCAAAAGCTACTATAGTATTACTATTCTTAAGTGCACTTGCAATGGCAGTTGCAACCTTTATTGAAGATAAATACGATACTGTTTCGGCACGAAGTTTAATATATAATACCATCTGGTTCGAATTATTATTTTTATTACTTATTATAAACCTTTTTGGTCATATTATTTCCTATAAATTATTTACATTGAAGAAATTGGGTGGATTCATTTTCCATATTGCTTTTGTTGTTATGATTTTGGGAGCTGCAATAACCAGATATTATGGTTCTGAAGGTACCATACATATACGCAAAGGTGAAGCATCTAACATTATATACAGCTCAGAAACTTCTTTGTTAGTATCTTATCAAAATGGATCAGAAACTAAAACTCTTGATTTTCCTATCAGTTTTGGAGCAATTCATAACAATTCATTTAATGCAAGCATTCCATCTGAGAAACAAGGTAATATAGAAATTAAATTTAAAGAGATTATTACCAATGCGATAGAAAAAATTGAAGAAAATACACAAGATGGGAAAGATATTATTGAACTTTCTGTATTAACTACCAATGGATTACAATCAATGTTTATCAATGAAGGAGAGTTGAAAAACCTAGGAATTATTAATTTTACTTTTAAAAATTCAGCAGAAAATAATTCAGTAAAAGTAATAGAAAAAGAAGGAAAATTACACATCACATCACCTTATGAAATTATTCAATCAACTATGAATGATCCTTTAGCTGATACCATCAAAGCAGATTCATCTACCTTATTTAAGGAAAGTTATATCTATACTATCAATGGAGTTAAACTCTATTTTGCAAAATTTTACCATAATGCTAAAAAGAAATTAGCTCCAGGAGAAATGGGTACTTCAGGAGTCGATGCAATGATATTGGATATTACTTCCAATGGAAAAACAACCCAGGCAGAAGTAATCCTTAGTTCTGATTATTCGCTTGATTATACAGAATATAATATAAATGGCACCAAATTAAAATTCGCCTTCGGAAATAAACCTATTGAAATACCATTCTCTATCTATCTCAAAGACTTTATACTTGAAAAATATCCAGGTTCTGAAAGTCCTTCATCCTATAAAAGTGAGGTAACTCTTGTAGATGATCAAAATAATCTAAAGGAAGATCACAGTATTTTTATGAACAATGTGTTGGATTATAAGAAATATCGCTTTTTTCAATCTTCTTATGATAAAGATTTACAAGGCACTATATTATCAGTAAATCATGATTTCTGGGGCACTATTGTTTCATATTTTGGATATTTTTTAATGGGTTTAGGATTTATCATTACTCCTTTTAGTAAAAATTCACGTTTTCAAGCATTAAGAAAACTATCTGCAGAAGCAAGAAACAAAAGAAAAGCAATTACAACTTTATTGATTTTCATGTTTTTTAGCGGAATTGCCTTTTCGCAAAATAGTTCAGCTAAAATAGTAGATTCCAAACATGCAGAAAAATTCGGTGAATTACTCACTCAAACTTATGATGGAAGAATTGCTCCAATACATACCCTTGCCCTCGACTTAATGCATAAAATTTCAAAGAAAGAGAAATTTAATATTGATGGAAAAGGAAAGTTAAATGCTATGCAGGCCTTTATTGATATGATGGCTGATGCTGAATTCTGGCAACAACAAAAAATCATTTACATTTCGCAACAAGGTATTAAAGATATATTAGGTATAACTGGAAACTATGCTTCATTTACCGATTTCTTCGATGCAAATTCTACATATAAACTCGAGAAATACTTGAATGAATCTTTCAGAAAAAAACAATCTGATAAAAACAAATTAGACAGGGAAATTTTAAAAGTTGATGAACGTGTGAATATCTTCTACATGATTATTAACGGAAGTATATTAAAGATATTCCCTGAGCAAAACTCAAGCAATCACAAATGGATAAGTTGGGATGATGAAGGATCTAAAATTCCATTAACTGGAGCTATCAGTTTAATTAATAATGATTTGAATTTAAAAGTTTTCAACTATTCTAATCTGATGCAGGCTTATATAATGGAAGTTCATAATGGGATGTCAACATCAGATTATTCTAAAGCTGAAAAGTTAATTACTTACATTACTCAAATTCAAAAACATTTCACGGATGCTTCAATACTACCATCAGAATCAAAAATCAAAGCTGAAGTTTTCTATAATAAGGCTAATATTTTTATTTTACTAAAAAATATTTATTCTGTTTTAAGTATATTACTGCTAATTCTTGCCTTTATAGAGAATGTAAGATCTAAAAAAAGCAAATATATAGCTTTAGCTTTAAATATTTTAACTGGTTTTTTAGTTTTAGCCTTTGCATATCACTCTTTGGGAATGGGCTTAAGATGGTATATAACCGGACATGCTCCGTGGGCTAATGGATATGAAGCATTAATATTGGTTGCCTGGGGTGCATTAATTGCCGGATTTAGCTTTGCAAAGCATTCTAAATTAACATTAGCTGCCACTACCCTACTTGCTTTTCTGGTTTTAATGACAGCAAGTCTTAGTAGTTACGATCCTCAGCTTACAAATCTGCAACCAGTTTTAAAATCTTACTGGTTAATAATCCATGTGGCTACCTTAACCATAAGTTATGGCTTCTTGGGTTTAGGGTTTATTTTGGGAATAATGAATTTGTTTATCTATTTATCCAAAACAAAAGACAACAATACACGACTTGATTTACTAATTGCAGAAAACACCTATATTATCGAAATGAATCTAATCATTGGTTTATTTTTGGCAACTTTAGGCACTTTCCTTGGTGCTGTGTGGGCAAATGAATCTTGGGGAAGATATTGGGGATGGGATGCAAAAGAAACCTGGGCATTAATTATTACTCTTACTTATTCAATAATAATCCACATGAGGTTCATTCCCAAATTAAAAGGTATTTTTACTTTTAATATTGCATCTATTTTAGGTTTTTCAAGTGTATTGATGACTTTTGTTGGTGTCAACTATTATTTATCAAAAGGAATGCATAGTTATGGAGCAGGCGACACCCCAATCTTCCCTTTGTGGGCTTGGGGCACGATTTTTGCTATCATAATATTAATATTTGTTGCAGGAATAAAAGAGAAAAAAAACAAACTTAATTCAAATTAAATTTTTATTATTAACCTTAAAAAAAACAAAAATGAAAAAACTATCAATTGTAATAGCTTGTATGCTATTCTTATTCAGTAACGTTTTGTTAGCTCAAAACAAATATGTTGGAGCTAAAAACTGCAAAATGTGTCACATGTCAAAAGGCAAACAATATCCTCAATGGGCAGCATCTAAACATGCAAAAGCAATGGAAACTCTAAAAACACCTGAAGCTTTAAAAATCGCAAAAGAAAAAGGAATTGCAGATCCTTCAACCGATGCAAAATGTACAAAATGTCACTCAACAGCATCAGCAATTGATGCCAAATTAAATGGCGGAATTACCAAAGAAGAAGGTGTTTCCTGCGAAAGTTGCCATGGACCTGGTAGTGCTTATAAAGCTCCTGCAATAATGAGAAATCATGAAGCCTGTGTTACCAATGGACTAATTACTCCTGACGAAAAATTATGTCTAAAATGTCATAATTCAGAAAGTCCTACTTTTAAAGGATTTGATTTTGCTAAATACATGGCAAAAATTTCTCACAAAAATCCGAAGTAATCTGCATTTTGTGTTTTAACAGAAATTAAAAAAAACCGCATTTGATATTAAACCTAAATGCGGTTTTTTTACTGAATAATAAATAAAATAATAATTAATATTTATATCATGAGATTACCTAATACATATTATAATAAGATTTCCTATTTAGGAACTATAATTGCTTTAATCGCATGGATAACATTATTGTTTTTTGTTATTCAAATTAATTTTTTCAAAATTAACAATGTATATTTCGACCTTTATACATTTGTAGTGACACCCGCCTTTCTAGTATTGGGCCATATATTAATTCCTTTCGGCATGTATCGTAAAAGAAAAAGAATAAAAAAAGGCATAGTTGATAATAACGATAAAATACTGATGTTGGATTTAAATGATAAAAAAACCAGAAATGCAGTAATGATTTTTTCTGTTGTATCTATCTTTTTTGTTATTTCTACTATAATCGGAAGTTATAAAGCATTTCATTATACAGAATCAGTTGAATTTTGCGGTACTTTATGTCATAAAGTAATGCAACCCGAATATATTGCTTATCAGAATTCTCCTCATGCCAAGGTAAAATGTGCTGAATGTCATGTAGGTGAAGGAGCTGATTTTTATGTAAAATCCAAAATGTCGGGTTTACGTCAGGTGTATAAATATATATTGGGAACTTATCCGAGACCTATAGCTACACCTATAGAAAATTTACGGCCTGCAAGAGAAACCTGCGAAAAATGCCACTGGCCACAGAAATTTTACACCAATGCTTTACGCAAAGAAAAATATTATCTTGCCGATTCAGCTAATACAGAATGGAATATTACCTTAAATATGAAAATTGGAGCCAATCATCAGGCTATGGGTTTAACAGAGGGTATCCATTGGCATATTAATCCAAATTACCAGATTGAATACAAATCGAATACAAAAAGAGATGAAATTTATTCTGTAAAAATTATCGATAAAAAAACTGGCAAAGAAACCGTTTATAAAAACGATGAATCAGAAAAAAACCCAACCGAAATTGCCAAAATGGAATCGAGAGGTATGGATTGTATGGATTGTCATAACAGACCATCGCACGAATACAGGTCTCCATCAAGATATATAAATAATGTAATGGCAGCAAACAGTAATTTTGTTGCTATACCCTGGTTGAAAAGTGCAGCAATGGAAGCTCTCAAAACACCTTATTCAACTTCAGATTCTGCTTCAATGGAAATAAAAAATAAAATTATTGCATTTTATAAAACATCATATCCTGATATTTATAAAAAACATAGTAAAAATTTAGAATTTGCAATAAATGAGATTAAAACTGCATTTTCTCGCAATGCTTTCCCCGAAATGAAAGTAGATTACAGTGTTTATCCGCGTCATATCGGTCATCTTGAATCAAACGGATGTTTCAGATGCCATAATGATAAATTTAAAGCACCTAATGGTAAAGTAATTTCTAAAGATTGTAATCTTTGTCACACTATTGTTGCCCAAGGGGTTACTGGAGTTATAAAATTTACAGGAATTAATAGTACACTTGAATTCATACATCCTGTTGATATTGGCGATGCTTGGAAAGAATCAAATTGTATGGATTGTCATGCAGAAATGTACAAATAAAATATTTTTTTGAAAATCTAGATAACTGGAATATATTTGCATAATTCACTTATAAAAAAAATAACAAAACATTTTTTAACTTATATTGTTTTAAAAATAAATTAATAACTTATGAAAAAGAAAATTATTCTATCAATGATGATTGTAGCAATGACAATCTGCTCAAATTTGTTTGTAAAAAGTTTGCAAGCTCAAACCTCTGGGAATTTAACCTTTAGTGTTACTACTACATCTACTGGAAATTATAGCCCAAGGCATGTTATTGCTATCTGGATAGAGAAATCTGACGGTACTTTTGTAAAAACAAAACTTAAAAAAGCAGCCACTAGAGTTCAGTGGTTAAATCAATGGATTGCTAAATCAGGGTCGAATGTTGTTGATGCTGTGACTGGATCAACTGTTAATAGTCATCAAACCGAGAGTATTACATGGAATGCTACAGATGTTAACGGATCTATAGTTGCTGATGGCGATTATAAATTATGGATACAAATGGCATGGGCTAATAGTAACGGACCTACTTACAGTATTGATTTTACCAAAAATGCAACTGCTATTCATATAACTCCTACTGATCAAACTAACTATAAAGGCATGGTACTTGACTGGACTCCTAATACAGTTGGTATTACAGAAAATGATAATCAAAATACTTTTACTGTTACTCCTAATCCAGCTTCAAATCAAAGTTCAATTAACTATACGATAAAAGAATTATCTGATGTTACCATTGGATTATACGATGTTACAGGTAAATTAATAACTGTGTTGTTTGATGATAACCAAACTGCTGGTAATTATAGTTTATCTTTATCTTCAAAAGGAAAACTAAACCCAGGCGTTTATTTTGTAAAAATGAATTCCGGTAAAACTCAACATACCGAAAGAGTTTTGATTTTAAAATAAATTTATTTTAATTCATTTTTAAGTAGAGATTGAGAAATATCACAAAATTGGGCGTAATAGACAAAATTAATGGAAAAATCTCTGAAAAAGCTTATTATTACTAATTTTGAAGTAAATCAAAGGTTATGAATAAAAAAAGTGCTTTTATTGTAATAAAAATTTCGTTCAGAAATA
>Ga0247840_10002113_pt1 | contig 36171 bp, 36 predicted proteins | sample LaCruzMarch2015__FD_192404 | JGI IMG/M metagenome (GOLD analysis project Ga0247840, IMG submission 192404) | Freshwater microbial communities from meromictic Lake La Cruz, Castile-La Mancha, Spain - LaCruzMarch2015_17m | ecosystem: Environmental > Aquatic > Freshwater > Lake | place: Spain...
GCCCTCGTCTAAAATTAACTTTGCTTTCTGGCTCTTACGTGGCATATTGGCCACCTCCTATCGTTTTGGAGGCCAATATACCTCAAATCGTGCTATATGTAAAGATTTTCATGAAACGTTATACTAGCCATACTCCCCCTGTTCTTCACGAACCAAAGGTGTGTCTGCAAAGCAGCCGGATGTCTTTGTAAAAAAATTCTTTGGCCATTGTGCGCCCCCCTCAAAAGGTGTCTTTATATCATCTATGGGGATAATAATAATTTCAAGGGAACGCTTCATGAAAGCTTTTGGTATTTTTAAAGATATATGGTCAGAATCAGCGGTTTGAATTTTACGTACTACTTGCATGGTTTTTCCTCCGTATAACACACCTATGGGGTCAGGTATTGCATTTTAGCATTTTGCGGGGGGTGGTTTTTGTTGTTTCCCACCCTTGCTTGAAACAATCGGGCAGGGCGTAAATAGATTTATACGGTTCCCTGGCTATCTCTGCCTCGCTCAGTTCCCTGAAACCCTCCTTTTTCAGCATCAAGATGACCTCTTCTTCCTCCGATTTTCTTATTTTTTTTGCCATTTCAGGTACCTCTCGATATACATCTCAAAATTATCCTTCAAATCTTTTACCGCCAGATTCAAACCATCGTTATTATCGATGAATTCAAACCACACTTTTCTTATTACGGTACGATCATCAATGATATCCTTATGCGGACATCCATGAGCGCTATCGAACCGTATAATTTCTGTATAACCGCCATCTTGCATTAAGACCGTTTTACAACAAAGTTGATGATCAAGCCATTGAGCGTTTCAAAGTAGACATGGATTTCAGTGTTATTTCCCAGCTCAATTTTGTAGTATTTCTTCGGCATCAATTTTGGGGGGTCAGGTCTTTAAATTTAGCGTTTTGTGGGGGGGGGGGAACCACGGCTGAAATAAACCGGGAGCTGTCCCCCCTTTCTGTCGAGCAGTCGAACCATAGCGCTTTGCCGGGGGTTGAGAAGTAGAAAACCAGCCTTGCCTTTTCTGTTACGCTCTGAGGCGTTACGCCGGCAGGCGTAGAATATACTTTTTGAAAAATGGGTCGTCAAAGAGATAATGGTTTTGATACTTCTCAATAACCCCGGAGTTTATCAATCCGTTTAAGGCCTTTTGCGTAGTCGAGGCGGCGGATAAACGAAACTTGCCTGCGTATTCTGTGGAAAAAACATTCTGATTATCCGTTGCCCGAGCTTTCAACAGTTTCTTTTGATACGAGGTTTGCCTGTCAAAAAGTTCAAAATAGTAATCACCCTTTAAATCGAGTACCTTGCCGGCACAGACGGCGATAATCTCATCACTGACGGTCTCTATCCGGTTTATACAATGCTGCCAGACTTCCGAGGCAAGAAACTGGATATAATAAGGAACATTGCCCGCCTGTCCAATTAAACCGGACGCCGTGCTTTCGTCAAGCTTGATATTGCTGCGGGAAAATCCGTTTATCAAAAAATCAACGGTTTCATTTTCAGGAAGAGGCTCCAGGTGCATGGTAGCGGCTGAATTATAGAACGCTCTGTTTTTATTTGTAAACATGTCATTCAATATGTGGGTGCGGCTGCCGAGGAACAGATAATTTACATTGACATGGTGCTGAATTTTGCTTCTCAGCAATTTTTCAAAATTTTCGCCATTCAGTTTATCAATATCCTGAAATTCATCCATGATAATAATGAATTTCCTCTTTTCTTCCGTCAGTTTTTCGGGAAGATCGATCACGGATTCAAGCGATTGATCGGTAATTTCAGTCGTGCTGAAATCAAGGGAAAATTCCGGCGTTCCATTTTGATCGAAGGAAAGTTTCGGGCGAATACCCTTAACAAATTTCGAGAATGATTCCAAAGCCCTACTCAAATTATTCTGACGCGCTAAAACAGCTTTGGAATATGCTCCAATAAAGGATTCCCGTGAATAAACAGTCATAAAGTCGAAATAAATGCAGGTAAATCCAAGAGAGGTTAAAGAGTCAATCGCCTGCATCACAACAGAAGTTTTGCCATATCTTCGCGGCGCGTAAAGAACAAGATTATTGCCTCCGCCAAGTGTGCTTACAATACGCCTTATCTCTTCCTTTCTATTGAAGAAATAAGGTTCTTTGACAACTGTTCCGTAACTGAATGGATTCATATTTATTGAGGGGCCACTTTATTTATCAAGAGATCATCCTTTAGCCAAAAGCTCCGTGGAAATAAACCGGGAGCTGTCCCCCCTTTTTCGGGGGCCGCTGGGCCTACACACCACCATCATAATGAATTGATTTCGGTTTCATCCCGTTTACACAGAGGCAATAAAATCGTCAACGGTCATTGATTTAGTCTTGCCTGCTGCAAGATGCTGCTCTGCTTCATCTATTCGTACGAGAAATGACTGCCGCTTGACGGTGAGGTAAACCTCTTTGAGCAGGTTATATTCCTGTTTTGGTATCTTGACATAATCTTCTACAGCAGTATGTTCCATAGCGACACCTCTTTGTTCGTTTGTATATCGCTTTTCAAGCGACACCCTCGTGTACTCTACTATACCATTTTGCCGTCATCTGCAAGAATTGAGCAAGTCCCAGGGGGTCAGGTCTTTAAATTTAGCGTTTTGTGTGTGGGGGGGAACATCTGCAATACGGCTTCTCTGAAGACGAGAAAGTCTTCCAGATGTTTTCGCAGGATCATGATGACGATTTCGGTATCGACGTTTTCGTACTGATGTACGACGACATTGCGAAATTTCGCCATTTTGCCCATAACTTCCAACAACTGGGGCGTAATCAGGCCGCCCTCAGCCAGGCTTTTGAAGGTATCGGCGTAACTGACGGGCACACGGAGCTTCCGGTCTGAAATGATATGGCCGGCAATGTCGATGCACAACTCGATCATGATCTGAAGTGTTCTTTCGACAATCCGCCGGGTCTTCCAGTCACCCGAATAGTCTTCCGCGGATACCGATGAATATTCACGGATCTGCCCCAGATATTCCTCAAGCTCAGCGAGTTTTCTCAGAATGAGGGTTTGATCAACCAAGCGCGAACCTCCGGTTCAGGATGGACTCTTCCAGGACGGAAAAATCAAAGTATTCTCTGAGAATGCGCGATTCGTACCGATGCCGGGAAAAGGGATCCCGATCCGCAAGAACCTTTCGGCAACGGATAACCCGCGCCGACAGCGGCAGCGAAGCCGTGTTGAGGATGACAAGGTCGAAGCGGCCCAGCCCCAGTCGGTCCATCAATATTCCGATGAGATCTAGCTTCGCCTCAACAGGATCGCACTCCTCGCGGAGATAAACCGCGATGTCGATGTCGCTGAGGCTGTTTTGCTCCTCCCGCGCCGCACTCCCGAAAAGATAGGCAAACTTCACCCGCTCATCCTTTTTAAATATCTGTGTCAGCATTTTTTGTGGGGTCATTTTTATGGGGTCAGGTCTTTAAATTTAGCGTTTGGCGGGGGACCATTCCGAGAGCAGCGACGGCGACAAGTCGCTCGCAATCATGACCAATCCCATTTTACCGGCAAACGCTTCAAACAAGGAAAATACCATGAGGGCCGTTTGTCTTCTGTTTTGCAGGAGCCAGATGTTATCGAACAACATCCGGCACAGGCAACACCCCTATGGGGAAAACGCTAAATTTCAAGACCTGACCCCAGCATTGCTATTTTACAGTATCCGCCAATTTGAGCGCTTCAGGATCATATCACGACTTTCGGCAAATTCCTTGGTGGTCATCACCATGATTCGGAGCTTTCGCTTGATCTCATTTTCCAGGCTGGGTCTCAATCCCTGAATTACATCCATATCCACATCACCGATTATCAACACATCGATCAGGCCGGTGTCGCGCCCTTCGGCATAGTCATCGAGAGCGTAAATAGCATCAACCTTACCGAGATCATTAAGTATCTGCTCGACAATCTTATCGATGCCATAGTACTTCTTCACGATAGAATTGATTTCCGGGAAGAAGGGGTGGTTTGTATTGGCCTTGTAGAATATTGATTGCCCCCGCTGCTCCTTATCCAGGTATCCCGCCTTGCTCAGATTGTCCAGTTCCTCCTTCAGGGCATTGGGCGTTAGATTAAATTCCCTTGCCAACTTGCGCAGATAACAGGATACCTCCGGATTAAGAAAGAGTTTCAGAAATAAATTGATCCGCGTTCTGGATGTGAATAATTCAGTCAGCATGTTACGAAATGGCTCAATGAGGGCAGGGGGGGGGAGGCAGGGCTTGTTACAGCTCCGCCCTGTCGATTACATTTTCAATCAATCAGGTCTTGCTTGAATATAGGGGATCAGAATCCTTATGATCTTTCCTGTAACCAAAATGAACGCAGCGTATAGCAAATCTAAACACAGTTGTCAAGGGAAAAGTTAGAAACAGTTCCTCCTTGGCGCAAACCGGGGTTACGCCAAGGAAAAATGAGGGACAGCTCCCGATTTTCCAAAGGGCCGAAAAATAGGGAGCTGTCCCTCATTTTTCCTGTTCAGCAAGTCTCTGGGGTCAGTATGCATTCCTCAGCCTTGACAGACAATTTTTCGGGTTCCGCCGCCATCCACAAAAATACATGCGTATCAAGCAGAAAATTCATTGCTTTCTCCCAGCCAGAAAGTATCGCCCAGCGGATTGTCAAAGTCGTCGGCTATTCTGATCTTTCCTTTAAAAGCGCCCAGAACCCTGGAACGTTGAGACTTTTTTTGTTTCTGACGATGAAAAACAAGAAGAACATCCGTGCTGCCAGTGGGGATGGGATGAGGGATCTTTAGGTCAAACACGAGACGACGATCATCCGGTATATTCACATGCGTCTTTATCGTTTCCATTGTTAATCACCACCAAATGTCACAGGGATCATTAAATTTAGCAATTAATCACCTCGGCGAAAACCGGTATCCAGTCTTTTCAAGACATTCTGGACCCCGGCTTTCGCCGGGGTGACGAATAAGGGAGTTGTGCAAAGGTCTCTGTACCGCCTCTCTGTACCGCCTTCAAAAGATATGGAGACACAATGCGGCATCCTGTCCCCCCCTCCTCACGCCAGGTCTTTGCTTGGCAGGGCTGCGTCTTCGTCGGGTGGGTTCAGGAAGAGGGCCAAAGCCTCATGGAGCGACGTGACGGATGCGTTGGCCGCCAACAGGTCGTCGTCAGACCAGTCGGTGACGTCGGTTTTCTCCACTTTCTCCCGTAACTTGTCGAGAGACTGGCAAAAGGCGGCCGCAGCAGTTATTTTCTCTCTCTTCGTGACGCCCGCCTGCTCCTTCAGCAGCTCCTCCTTGTATTTGGCGTAGGCCGTGGTCATGGCGCGCTGCTGTTTCTTCCGCGAAATCTCGACAAGCCTTTTTTTGCTCATTTCGCGGTTGCCACGGCATTCGTTCCGGATCGCCTCGGGCAGGTTGGTCAGCGAAAGGGTTTCGGTAATGGTGGCGCGGGGTTTGCCGATGACCCCCGCCAACTGATCCTGCGTATATTTCTCCTCGTCCATGAGCCTTTTCAGGGCTTCCGCCTCTTCAACGCAGGTGATGTCCTGCCGCTGGAGATTTTCGACCAGCGCAATTTCCGCCGCGTTGCCCTCCACGCAGATGCAGGAAAGGGTCAGGAGGCCGGCCATCTGCGCAGCTTTGTAACGGCGTTCGCCGGCGACGATGATCAGGTAGGGATTGCCTTCTTCCACCCGGAAGAGCAGCGGCTGGAGGATGCCGACCCTCTTCAACGACGCGGCCAGATCCTCCAGCGCCTGCGGATCCATGAATTTGCGCGGTTGATTCGGATCCGGCTTCAGGTCTATGATCGATAGCTCATAAAGCCTTCCTTTTTCGTACTTCGCAGTTGGGTCTGCCATGATGTGCCTCCTTTAAAAAATAGCGCCGAGGGAAAAAACCGGGCAGACCCGACACGGGCGCATGGGGTCAATCCCGGGGCCTCTGGACCTCTGGGCATGGGTTAACTTTAAATCCTACCGCACCGCGGTATCAATGAAATAAACCGGGAGCTGTCCCCCCTTTAATGGTTTTCAGGCGATTCTTAGCTGCTTCCTTATAGGGGGCTACACTTATCAGCATTTCGAATTCCTTGATCGCTTGATCCATGTTGCCCTTTGAATAATATATCTCGCCAATGTTGAAATGTACATCCGCCATCGAATAATCGGATGGAAACCCCAGGGCCGTTTGATATGCGGTTAACGCCTCATCATAACGACCGAGTTTGAAATAAAGATTACCCATGTTTTTATGCGGATCGGCGAAATCTGATCTAATGAGCAAGGCTGCTTTAAATTCGCTGAATGCTTCGGGATAATTATTTCTAGCAAGATAGGCTCGCCCACTGCTTTCGTGAAAGTTATATTTCACACGATCCTTATTCGGGCTTTTGCTGACGGCGTCTGCCCAGAGGGTGACCTCATCCTGCCAGACCGCATTCCGCGCATAGGCTGTGACCGACAATCCGGCAACTACCAGAACCATCACGGCTAGAACCGCCTTTGCTACAAATGGCTTATTTCCCATCCGGTTCCGCATCCACATGACACAAGCCATGACGGCTATGAAGAAACCGACGGACGGAAGATACAATCGGTGCTCAAAGATCACATCCGCAATGGGGATAATGCTCGACTCGACAGACAAGGTCAAAAAAAACCAGAATATTCCAAAGGCGATCAGTCTGAGCCAATGCACCTCTCTTCCCTTTTTATCCGAACGAGAAGCTCGAAAGAGTAAATAAACACCCCAACCGATGACAGACAGAAGAAACGAAAACGATAAGAATACCGGGGCGGTAAAGAATGTCCTGTATATGGGATAATCATAATCGAGATTCTGGCTCACCGGCAGAAAAAGCAGCCTGATATAAGTCACAATGACGCGAAACTGGGTATACAGATAATCCCATCTGGAAACATCCGGGTCGCCCGCCATTTTCGTAAGCTCAACAATGCTACTCAGGCTGGTTAGAGAATGACCATTCGCTATGATCAAAGCCAACGGAATGAAAAACATCGCAATAACAAAAAGACTCAGATAAAATAATCTTTTCTTCGCATTACCACTAAAAAAAATATATTCATAAAAAATGATCGCCAAAGGCAATGTGAAGGCAATCTCTTTTGTCTTCATCGCCAGAAGGGCAGAAGCAAGGGCGCCGGCATAAAATCCATACTTTGCCATAACTGATTCAGAAAGGCGGGATTTGATGTACATTGTAAGGGATAGCAGATAAAACAAGGTTGTCAGCGAGGCATACCGCTGAACAATATAGGTCACCGCCTGTGTCTGAATCGGATGGCTGATGAATAAAAGCGCCGCAAACAGCGCCGTGAAATACCGGCTACTGCAAGTTTTAACCGAACGGTCATCAGGGAAATAAGGGGTCAGAAAAGTCAACAAAACGAGCCAATAAACTAGAAGGGCACAGAGCAGATGAATCGCAATATTCACAATGTGATAACCCGTTACATCAAGACCATGCGCCGCATAATTCACAGCAAAGGTAATATAGCCAATCAGTCTGGATTCGGCAACAACCAATGAGATCGGCATCCGAGTGATATAGCCGATATCCTTAATATCATCCTTGCGCAGTATAGCCGATTCATCATCGAATAATAATGGAGAGTTAAAGGTATTGGAATATACAGCAAGACCAAGGAGGATGATCATTAGGACATGGATTAGCGGCTTCCGGAAAAATAGCGCCCCGAAACCTGTCTCTTCATCCGGCTTTAAATGTTGAGCTTTGCGATAGATACCCTTTCTCTTGCTCGAGTTGCCGGAAGCCTTCATCTTATCGAGAGACCTTTGATTTTTTCCTGAAACGCGGCAAATCGCCATGCTGGCGAAAGCCGGTATCCATTATTTTGAAGACCTTCTGGACCCCGGCTTTCGCCGGGGTGACGAATAAGGGAGTTGTGCAACGAATTTGATTAATTGACGAAACGCTGAAAGGAAAAATCTTGCAGTTTAAGAAGATAAAAAAACCCCGGGTCTTCAAGATCTTTCTACGATAGAAGACCCGGGGTTACTGAGTTATACTACATTAACTTCGATATTACTTACGCATACTGCATTTTAATACTGTTTGTACGCGGAAGCAGTACTACCCATATAGACGGGAATAATTCTGTCCGTTCCACCAGTACGTTTCTGGATGCACACAGCGGTGATGTTATCATTTGTTGCATTGACCGTAATGGTCACCGACATGGCGCCGGGCATAGTAACACCAGCCAGCGTGGCAATATTACTGGCAGAGAATTGACCAACGGATTTCGCGTTGACACCGGTTCCATTGCTAATGCTGTTTGTAGGAGTAACTGTAACGTTCGTAATCGTTCCAGCATCATTTGTCACGGACATGGTTACCGTGGAGTTTATGGAACCGTTGTTGGCTAATTTAATAAATGTATCTGCCGTGGGGTCGGTTGACGCATAAATATACGGAATGGTACCCTGCCAGCCGTTGCGCGAGATACTGTAAATAGTGGTAGCAACCTTTGCGGTATGGGCCGTCCAAGCAGCCCCATCCAAAAGGACATCGACTTTGGCCGTAAATGAGCGTGCTCCTTGAGCAACGGCACCGGTAAGGTAGAACCTGGGTGCGACGGCAAGAGTGGCCCCGCCGGCAATTGCGGCAGTATTAACCGCATATGCATATGTTTTTGCTCTGTTGATCAGGAAACGCCCAGCCGTGCCGCTTGTTATATCGCCTGTAGAATCAGAACCTGTGATACCAGTACCCGTTATGTAGTCGATTCCGGTAAAGTCACCTGCCAAGGTGATCAGCATTTTACCGATAGAGACATTTACAGTAGTTGGTAAAGTCGCTGCACCAGAATCATTTGTAAAACTCAATACTGTGGCAGTACCTGTCACGGAGGCTGCAGCAAACTTGAAGTAAGCTCCGGCCACCGCAGCCACGTCAGCTTCATCTGACGCCGCCGTTAAGGCAATGGTCTCCGCCGCAGTAGCTAATGTAAACGGGTAGTTCGTTAAAACACTCTTTAGACTCAGGTTTGCGGTACCGATCTGAACACTGGTAGATGTCAGAAGATTAATCGTTATATCTGCACTGCTAGTGAGAGCCGATACATTAAAAAGAGACGTGGTACTATTTAACGTTAGGGTGTTACGTCCCCCAACAGCCGCAATCACACGCCAAGTAGCACTAGTAGAGCCGACAGTTCCACCACTCAAAGGTGTAGCCGCTGAAGTTACCCCACCACCTACGTCACCAGCGCTGGGCGTCAATGTCGGCACAGCAGCAAACTTGGCCCCTCCCGTCAGCGCTATTGTAATAGTGTCATTTGCAGTCAAACTCTCTCCTGCACCCAATGTATAAGTAACGACATCCGTAGCTGCAACTGCCGTCAAGTTCGCCGACGCAACATTAGGCAATACCGATTTCGAAGTTACAGCCGAGGTGACCCAAGTAGCGCTCGCCGTACCCGCCCCCAAAACTATGGCTAACCCAACGATAGCCAAACTTAAAATTAACTGCCCAAAACTTTTTTTCATTTTGATCCTCCAATCTGTGTTTATAAACGATTCAAACAACCCAAACTGCCGAAAAATCGTCTCCGTCCATCCTTGAACGCTGTACGAAAAGCATCACGCCACAAACAGCACCCCGCAGAAAACTTGCTTGCCTCACCTGCTCCGTTCCACCACCCCCCCTCTCCGCATATAGCTCATATCCATTTATAAATACGCATTTGCGTGCAGGCTATCGCAATATTTACGTCGTGTCAAGAAAAAATTGAACATTTTTAACTGAGCTCGGCATATTACATATATATCAATGATATAATATAGTTACAGTATATGATGGATTAAAGTTTTTCTCTATCGATCATGCGGAACCACTTTATTTCCTTCCTGAGCTCATCGACTATTTTGGTCGCATCATTCGGGCTGGATAAAATTGTGGGCGTAACCAAGATCAGCAGCTCTGTTTTTTCCTTCGTTTTTGAGATAGATTTAAACAGGTTGCCTATTATCGGTATATCTCCCAGGAGAGGGACCTTTTGTTCAGTCAGAGTAATGTTTTCCTGCATCAACCCCCCCAAAGCAACGGTTTGACCGTTGCCCACAACCACGGAAGTGCTGATCTTCCTCATAAAAAATGAGGGCGAGCCGCCGACGCCTTCAGGGCCGGGATTCGATACTTCCTGCGATATACTCAGCTCAACCGTGCCTTCGGTATTGATCGAGGGCTTGACCTTCAGAATAATGCCTGTGGTGCGGTATTGGTAACTTCTGACGACATTGGTTTGACCTGGGGTAGTAACGGCTGTGCTAAGATCCCCTACCACCGTCGCTACATCCTGCCCCACCTGAATGGTCGCTTCCTTGTTATCGAGAACGGTGACCCGCGGAGTTGAGAGGATATTGGCCTTGCTGACGCTCGCAAGGGCTCTTATCAGATTCTGAAAATTCCCCGTCTCCGAAAGAAATGAGTAGGCGAGCCCCGGTATGGTTGCAACGCCAAATTTTTCCACGGTGCCCAGGGAATAGGCGCCGCCTGACATGGAATTCTTAATAAACCATTCGACGCCATACTGCAATTCATCGGTCAGCGTAAGCTCGGCAATGGTGGCTTCAAGAAGCACCTGTCGGGACGGTTTGTCAAGGCTTACGAGGATACTGAGGATTTTTTTGTATACAGCAGGAAAACCGATAATAATCACAATGTTTTTGTTATCATCAGCAGACATCTTCAATCCGGCAAAACCCAAGGGCTGTGAGGTCAGGGCAGAGGCGGCGGGGGTGGCAGCGGTGGAGAGAGAAAAATTAAAGCCATAGAGTTTTTTAATGGTTTCCACCAGCTCCGAGGCGCGCGAATATTGGGGCTTGTAGCTGAAAACCGTCTCACCATCACCTGCGGCCCCGGGCTGATCCAGTTTATCCTTCCACTCCACTATATATTTAGACGTTTCATCATCAGGGCTGACAACCAGGATAGCGCCATACTGCTTGATCGGTATAAAAAGAGGTCCTGGATCCTGCGTTCCCGCTATCCCAAACGGTAACCCGATCCCTTTAAATATTTTAGTGATTTCCTGAATGAACTCTTCCGATTGCCAATAGGTCAGCCGGAGAAGGAAGAGTTTTTTTTCTTCAAAGGATGGGACATCAAAGGCTTCTACAAGTTCGATAACTTGTTTGACCTGAAACGCCTGCCCTTGCAGCAGCAGGGCATTACCCCCCGGTGTCGGCTGGATCAGCACCTGCGTCTTCAGCAGATCCCTGGCTACCCCAAAAATGGCGCCGGGCTTGATATGACGAAGCGGGAAGATCTGAATGATAGACGACGAGCTGTCCGACGTATCACGGCCCACCCGGATATTGAGCTGTTCTTGCTTTGCGGGTGGCGCTTGGGTAAGGATGTAAAGGGCGCCGGCCTTCTGTTCCACATAGAGGGAATTTTTCTCCAATAAACCCATAAACAATTCAAAGGCCTTATCGGATGACATGGCCTGCGGCATCCTCATCGAGACAGGCTTTTTGTTTTTCATAACCTGTTCGTCCATGACGAAAGAAATTTTCAGCGTCTCGCCGAGGGCATAGACAATAAAGTCTGCCAGCGGCATATTTTCCACATTGATCGTCACAGGATCCGGGTACATACTGGTGAGTTTCGGATCTATGGTGGTCCTGGGAGGAAGCTCCCGTGGGGGCGCTGTTGTCTTAAATGCCGGGGGCGTTAATGGTTCATAGCCGGGAGGCTTTTTCTCCGCAGGGAGGGGCTTTTCGTCAGCAGCCGGCGCTTTTTCTTCAGCCTTTGGTAAGGTAATGGGTTTATAAACCAGCGGCTGGGCAGCACAACCAAAAAAAATTACGATCACGGCCAGTAATAGCGACCAAGTTTTCCATGCATGAAACATCATAACGACCTTCTTAAGTTTAAATTATCGGTTCGTAAGATTCAGCCAAAAAGACTATTAATCACCTTCATTTAATATCTGACTAATATTGCTTGTCTTTCTTTAAAGCTTGATAATAAGCCAGCACCCTTTCAACATAGTTGCGTGTCTCTGGAATGGGTGGGATCCTGTTCTGTCCGACAACCCGCAAGGGGCCGGCGTTGTAAGCAGCCAGGGCAAGGGGAAGGCTGCCATTCAGCGTAATGAGAAGTTGGCTGAAATACCGCACGCCCCCATGGATGTTTTCAGCGGGATCAAAAGAGTCGGCTACACCCATTTCCCGCGCCGTACCGGGCATAAGCTGCATGAGCCCCGCAGCCCCTTTGGGGGAAAGTGCCCGGGGATCGAAATTTGACTCTGCCTTGATAATCGCCCGGATAATGTGGGGATCAACTGAATAGCTTTCACCCGCCGAGGCAATAACCGCCTCAAAGCCCGATTCCAGAGGAACAGATACCGCGGATGCCGCTTTCACAGATCTTTTTACCTTCTCTTTTTCCTCTCTCAGGGGCAATTTCACTTTATAGCGGTTATCTCCCGGGACATTCGTATAGTAAACAGCCCCTCCCTCACCTTTAAATGCGTAAATATCGGCCGTCGCCGGAGTCGCTCCCAAGGCGATGAGCCATAGCAACCCGCCTATAAAAGCAATGAACATCGCCAATAAGCTATGGTTTTCGCAGGATTGTCTTTTCACGATTCCGCACTTCAAATGCCTTCATTTCACTTTCTTCTTTGCCTTTTTTCAGCTTCACAGAGGCGTTTTCGATGCTGGTAATGACGGATTCTTCGCCCAGCTTCTGCCCCACGGTCATGGTCAATACGGAACCGGTATGATCCCTGAAGACCGCTTTCGACTCTTTACCTTGAATAACACCGATTAAGACGTAAGGATTCTCCGGTATTGGCATATTATCTGGTGATATCGGCTTGTTCACAGCCTCGATGTAGGCGCCGTTGGCGGTGAATATGTTTCTTGCTTTGAGTTCTTCGTTTTCATTAATCTGCGACTTCACGCCGTCCTGGTCCTGCGGCTTCTTTATGGCAACGGAAGAAGGCTGCCCACTTTGGGCCGATACGCTCCCCGGAACAGAACTCAAATTCAGATCAAGGGCCGGTTTGCCTGCAAGCATGTAAGCAATCAGCGCAATCAGGACAATGGATGATGCCTCGACGATCTTGATCATTTTTCCACACGCAAGGCGATTATGGTAAGGGAATAAATGAAATCGTTCCCGCTCTTGTTGATATCCATAACCTTGATCCTCAAAAATCGCTTGCCTTCTTCCAGCATCCTGAGGGTTTCAATAAAGTCAAACATTTTACCCTGTAACTTCAACACGACAAAAACTTCACTGACATTTTTCCCGGCAACCGGTTCAGGCAGCTCGTAATTTACTATCGTCAGCCCCTTCTTTTCGATAAATTTCCTGATTCCCTCGAAAATATCGGACTGAATACTGAAATAACCGTCTCCTTTGTCATATAACCGGGCAAAAGCAGAAGTATTATCGACCACAGGCTTGCCGGCGTGCTCTGCCGCCTGCCTTGCAAAAAGCTGTTTTCTTGACTCATAGGCCGCGTACTGTTCCGCAAGAACTGCTTTTTTCCCAGCCAACGCGGCATTGAGCGGGTAAACCAAAAACCTCAACAGGGTCAGGATAACGACAATATAGAGGCCAATCAACCGGATTGTTTGCTGTTTTCCTTTTCCTTCCATAACAACCTACTTTGCAAGCTCTATAACCACATTAAAAATATTGGGGTTCGACGCACGGTCTTTAATTATAGGCCCTTTAAGGTTGACCTTTTTAAATTCTTTCACCGCCCAAAGAGCTCTGAGTGCGGAAACCGGGTCCTTTGAGGAAACAGTGATCTCCAGGTTATTCTCGTTTAGCATCATTCTATTGATGAAGGTCTCCTCCGGCAGCTTCCCGGCCAACAGGTTCATAATCTGCAGCGGTGATCGAGCCGCCTTCATCTTCTCTTCCACTTCCCGGACGATGGGCGCAAGGTCTTCCGCTGGTTGCCCGGCAGCAAGGCTCATCGCTTTCTTGTCCAGCGCCGCCAGTTTCTGCCGTATCTCCACTGCCGCCCGATCATAATTACTTACCGTCAAGTATTGCATCAAGACATAGCCGAGAACAAGATAAATGGCAAGCCGGAAAAAAAATTCACCCTTCTGCCAAAGACGGAAATCCGCCTTTACCTTAAACTTGCCAAGGTCCAGCGCATCTATTTCCGGCAGGCAGGGCGGATAAATCGTCGCCCTAACCCTCGATATCTCCGGCAAGCCCGTAAGCGCCAGTGGCATTGCCCCATATACCGTAATCCGCTTCATCTCCAAACCGTACTGTTCCAGGCTTTGCAGGAATCGTACAACGTTTTCCTGGGTGAAACCGGAATCGGGACAGGAAACTCCGGCAAGAAACTTCCCTTCACCATAGGCGAGGAGTGAGGTCATCCCGCCATATTGAAATATTTTTACTTCCGGAACCTGGGAGGAAAAAGCAAGATCTTCCGGAATAACGCAGTTGAAGGGGAAGACCGCTCTGATCCGGTCGTAGAGTTCACTCTCCCATGCCCATATATCAACAACGGTGGACGAGCTCATGGTCTGAAAAACCCGACAGTAAAAGGCGGGCTTGGCAAACGGAAACAGTTCGCCTATTTCCAGAGCAACGGCCTTGAAAAGCTTCTCTACCGGAGCAGGAGGGTATTTCTTACGGGTATGGAGGAGCAATTCCCTGCCCACGATAAGAACTTTTTTACCCAGCCCGGCCTTGATCGGCGATAGCTTTTCGAGGCTGCCGGAGGCGCAAGGCACGGGTATTTTTTGCTCCATCCGATAGATAGCGAGGCCGCCTTTGTGCCAGTAGGCCGCTATTTTTGAGCTCATACCCTAATCCTCGCTCCAGGAAACCACACTGTAGGGGGAATTCCGATTCTGCAACATATTGAGCCCGGCATTGATACGGTAAATGGTCTTCGGCGCACCCGCCTGCACGGTGATCTCCATAAAGCTGGAAGAGGAAAAATCGTCCTCGCTGCTTCCGGGTATCCGCCGCCCCGTCAGGGCAAATAGCTCCGCCGCCGAGATCACAGCCTTTTGGGAGAGGTATTCCTTCAGCGTCTTAAGCGACTCCTCGCCAATGTCCAGATACGCCGTCAGCACGGCATCACTCGCGGTATTCGGGTTAAAACCAGGTGCAGGCAACAATGTGAAATAGGGCCGTACTGTTTCGTATACGCCTTTATCAAACCCTTTGACGAAACCAAGCTCTTCTTTGTACTGCAAGGCAAAATTCCTGGGAACATACGGCAGCTCCTGGCTGCGATAGAAAGAGGCCTCGGCCCCGTTAATCCTCGCCAGATCGTCGGTATCTGTCCAATCCAGCAGGCTATTCCCTGCACTTAGGGCGCCACCAGTATCGGCTGATTTTCGGACCATTTTTTCCAGAACAGTTGTGCTTAAAGAAACCGGTGACAACATGCCGTTGCTGTCCTGAATCCGGACCTGAACATCTTTGGCCAGTGGTATGGTCTGCCCGTTTAAGGGAAGTGCTTTGAGCTCCGTAATGCCGTCGCCTCCGACGACGATGATCTCCTTGCGGGAAATCTGGCCGTTCAAGATTAGGTACATGAGCGTATCATAGGCCGATCTGGCCTTCACAATCGCTTCCGCCTTGTTCTTCAACCCTTCAGAAGCACGGATATGCTCCCTCACAAGCCAGTTAAACCCCAATCCCACGGTAATAATGACGGAGGCAATCAGCATCATGAGAATGGTAGTCGAACCGCCGTTACCTCGGGTACGCCTCATCATAGTTCCTTTTCATCAGGGAATTGACGTTGATGCTGAAGACAAGCTTGCCGGGACCGCTTTCATCTGTATAAGATATTCTTACCAGCGATGGCAAGATTTTCAGCTTGTTTCCTTCAAATCCCCCGTACCATTGATACATCCCCTTTGCGGCATCATAGCCGTAGAAACCGAATTCAATATTCTCTACACCTTCCAAGAGCCTAAATGATTTCCCCTTCTTGTATTCGCCGAATACATAATCTCTGTCAATTTCCTCATAGGTCTTTGTATAGACGGGGAGCTCATAGTAGACGAGGGAACGTTTCCCTTTTTCCGAATCCTCGCTCCTTATCCATATGACTACGGGAAGTTCACCGGCAAAGGGCGCCAGCGACACATAGGAAACGCCTTCCTGGCTACCCCTGAAATAGGGAAACCAACGATCGCTCCGGGTGTGGACATAATAGTCGGTTGCTGAATTGAAGCTCTTGTCGATCCAGATATTTTTCGCATATTCCCAGAAATTCAAGCCTTTCTCAAGCAGACCGTGATATTGGGTGAGCCCTTGATTGAGGGCCATGCCGGCCAGCATCAACATGGCCGTAAAAATAACAACGGCCACGAGTACCTCTATGAGAGTATAGCCCTTATGGTGCGCCCGGTCCCGGTGCGGATAACGGCTTGGATTTGAAGACATCAATCTCGTATTCCCGGTTCTGGTTCTGGTAGATGAGGCTGAAATTAACCTTGTAGAGGAAAAGCTCATGGCTAGAAGTCACCGCAAATTCACCACCTCCCTTTATTGGTCTCGCCCGGCCTAACAAGCGTGCTTCCCATTTCAGGCCTACACCGCCACCCATATCTTCCTCTCCAGATTTTCCCTCCAGAGCGATTGTTTTTAAAAGACCGGGAACCTGTATCAGTTTGGATGACAGGACATTGGAACTGTTGGCCTTCTCTAGATACTCATAACCCATCCGGAAAAGATACATCGTCGCGGCGATGCTGGCGGTTAATATGAGCCCGGCGATAAGGATTTCCACGAGGAGAAAACCCTGCCGACAACCCAGTTTCATACCGAACCGATTCGGGTAAGAAGCAGGTTGCCCAGGGGCGAGCTCACAGCCAACAGGTAGGATTGACCCCCGATATAGAGCCTGACGGTTCCTCCGGAAGTGGTTCCGTTGCGATAGAATATTATGGGGGTTTCAATCCGGATGCGGGTATCGGGGAAGACTTTTTCCTGCTCGTCCACCGTGATCACATCGCCTTGCGAGAACAGCACTTTTTTTTCACTGTAGAGAAAGGATTCCCTTCGCACTCCGGAAAGAAAGACCATGACCTCCTGGGCTTTTATTGACGCCTTGTAATTTTCATACATACCAACCGACATGGGGAGGCTTACGGTCAACATAATACCGATAATCGCCACCACAATGAGGAGCTCGATTAATGTGAAACCCTTGTTACTTCTCATAATTTTATGCTGCTGACGCTCATGACCGTAAGGATCAGTGTGATCACGATAAAACCCACCATCAGCCCCATGACCACAATAATGACAGGCTCCAGCAAGTTCAGCACCCGCTTGATACTGTTTTTGAATCTTTCATCGAATATCTGATAGAGTTCGAAAAAAATCTCCTTGAGACTGCCGCTTTCTTCGCCCACCCGCAACATATTGGGAACAATTTCCGGCAAAAAATGTATCTGGGAAAAGACATCGGCGATTTTTTTGCCTTCTTTGATTTGCACTACCAAAGATGCCACCGGACCCCGGACACGTTCGTTCTGAATCACAGTGGCGGACATCTTCAATGCCTTGATAAATTCCACGCCACTTTGCAGCATGGAATACATGGAGTAGGAAAAGCGCGAAAGTTCCAAGTGGAGAATCAACGACCCCATAACCGGGAGATGGATGATGTAGCTGTAAAGATTGGGAAGCCTGACCTTCGTCGGATATAGCTTCCTGGCAACGAAAATGGCGGCGGCGATTCCGAGCATGATGCCGAGATTGGTGAAGGTAAACCAGCCGCTCATGGTATAGAGAATCTTCGCCGGCAGGGGAAGCGCAGCCGTGTTGGTGCCAAAAATGCTGAAAAACCGGGGTACGATAAAATTGAAAATGAAGATGAAGGTGAGCAGACTCGCGCAGACGAGAAAGATCGGATAGGTCATGGCATTTCTTATCTCCGCCTTGAACTGCAACTGGAATCTCATATACTGGGCAATATTTTCGAAGGCCGACTGCAGGTCGCCTACGGCTTCACCTACATTTATCATGCTGATCATAAACGGATTAAAACGGCCCGTCTTCTGAAAGGCCCGGCCGATGCTCCCGCCGGACTTTATGTCGGCCAAGGCCAGCGCCAGAATGTCTTTCAGATCTGCTTTAGCGGTCGAATTTATCAACAATTCAAAAGCCTTGTCGATCCGTATGCCGGACCTGTTTAATGTGCTCAGCTCTCTGGCCATGTTGTACACATCTTGATCGTTGAAACCTTTTCTGAAAGCAAACTCCCGGCGCCGCTTCTTTTCTTTTTCCGCAATCTCGACGACCGTAAGCCCCCGGGACCGCAATTGCGCCATGGCGTCTGCTCTGCTGGCGGCGGAGAGAATGCCCCTGCTGTCCTGCCCGGAGGAATCCATGCACGAGTAAGCAAAGTCGCTCAGCAAACCCTCAATACCTCTTCGATTGTCGTAATTCCTTTTGCCACTTTGAGCATCCCGTCTTCTCGGAGCATACGATAACTGGTTTGCTCCTGCAAAATAGCCCGCAGTGCCTCGAGGGACATCTTTTTCAGAAATACCTCTTTCAAGTTATCGGTATAGCTAAATAACTCAAAGACGGCGCTTCTGCCCCGGTAGCCGGTTCCGGCGCACTTAGGACACCCGCTTCCTCTCATAAATCGTATTTCTCCATCGATCAGATGGCGGCATTTCTCTGCCAGTTCTCGAACTCTATACTCCTTCAGGAGATATTCTGAGGGCTTATCCGGCTGACTGCAGAACGGACAGTTCTTCCGGACGATGCGCTGAGCCATCAAACCGACCACGGCCGCATTGATGAGATAGTCTTCCACGCCCATCTCGACAAGCCGGAATAGGCTGCTCGGTGCATCGTTGGTATGCAAAGTGGAAAAAACCAGATGGCCCGTAAGGGCGGATTGGATCGATATCGCTGCCGTTTCCTTATCCCTGATCTCGCCGACCATGATGATGTCCGGATCATGCCTCAAAATCGAGCGCAGGGCATTGGCGAAGGTCATCCCAATTTCGCTTTTTACCTGAATCTGATTGATTCCTGCAAGCTGATATTCAACGGGATCTTCGATGGTGATAATTTTTCTTTCCTTACTGTTCAAACTCGTCAACATCGTATAGAGCGTCGTCGTCTTCCCTGAACCAGTCGGCCCGGTCACAAGAAGTATGCCGTACGGTTGCGAAATAAGACCGGCAACAACCTCTTTGTGATCCGCTTCAAGCCCCAAGTATTCAAGATCAAAGCTGATCTTCTCGCGATACAGGAGTCTCATGACCACGCCTTCTCCGCTTACGGTCGGAATCGTGGAAACCCGGATGTCGAGAAAGTTGGAAGCAATCTTTGTGCTGAATTTTCCATCCTGGGGCAATCTTTTTTCGGCAATATCAAGTCCGGAAAGGAGTTTTATCCTCGACACCGTGGCCAGATAAAACGCCTCTTCAAGGGTATCCATATCATTGAGGATGCCATCAATTCTAAATCTGACTTTGTTTTTCTTCTCCGCAGATTCTATATGGATGTCCGAAACCCGCAATTCAACAGCCTTGCTCAGAAGACTATTGAGGAATTTAATGACCGGCGCCCCAAAGGCCATCTCCTTCAATTTTTCCGCATCTTCTTCGATGGCAAGAGAAACGAAGTTGATACCATTGTCCTGAACATAGTCCTTTGACAGATCTTTGATTGTCTGCTCCGTGGCCAAGGAAAGTTGCACTTCATACCCGAGGACGCCTACTACATAATCGAAAACGGTATAGTTAAAAGGGGCGTTCGTTACAACATGGAGTTTTTTTTCATTGTGATCAATTTTTACGGGTACAAGGCTGTTTTTTATCAGGAAGTCGTAATTTAACCGTTCCCCAAGATAAGCGGCCAGGGTTTCGTCCTCCACCTCCACACCCTGGAACAGAGGGATGTTTAAGTAACGCGACAGGGCTTCCACATGCTGTCCTTCAGTAATGAATCCGGTCTGGGCAAGGATCATGCCTATATCTCCGCCAAGTTCCTTCTGCAAATTAACGGCCTTGACGAGATCGTCATCCTTTAGCCCGTAACTATCCTGGAGAAAATGTCCGAAGGTCATGGTTACCAGTTCCTTGCGGAATTGTCGTCAAGCTTGCCGCTTGCGCCGAGAGAGTAAACATCATAAGGTCCGTGCTCACCGGGAACCTTGTATTGGTAATCCTGCCCCCAAGGATCCTTGGGGAGGGTCTGCTTGGAAAGATAAGGCCCTCGCCACTTGGGGTCAGTGGATTTTACCAGCTCTTCAAAACTGCTGGGATACCGATTCATATCGAGCTTGAAAGACAGGACACCCGATGAAAGCATTTCAACCTGCGCCTTGGCAATTTCTTCTCTTGATCGCTCGTAACGGCCAATCAGATTAGGCGCAACGAGCGAGGCGATGAGGCCGATAATGATCACGACAATCAGGATCTCAATCAGTGTAAATCCTTGCTGGGTATGCAGTTCTTTTCTTGAATTCATTTTTGTAACCTCAACATTGAAGCGTACGGCTGATACAGCTCCGCCCTCTCAATTACATCGGGTGAAACATCAGCACGGAAATCTGTAGCGGAGCACTACCATGAGACGGTAAAAGATACAAGCACCCTTTTCTGTTCTCGGGACCGCTGATTCATGAGCACTGACGGCCCATTCCTGCACTTACCAACCCAATGACAGCTTCCTTAACGGATTGCAGATCCACACCCAGGATACAATGCGCTTTGCGGGCCATGCAATTGTCGCCGCAGGGCGGCGGCGCCTGCTCCGGCTGCAAGACGATACTTTCGACACCCCAGGCTCGAAAACGAAAAGGCGACTGGCGGTGCATGGGAGCGCCGTTTTTCGGAAAGCGGGAGATTTCGACAACCCTTACACCCATTGCGGCAGCAATGTGTTTCAGACCGGTATCGTTTCCAATGAAGAGTGCGCTACGTGCCAGTACAGCAGCCGCCTGCCGTAACGTCGTCCTGCCCGTCAGATCGTTGATTGAGTCTTCACGCGCCCCCGGGACAAGTTTCTTTCCCAAGGCGGTCTCCACGCTCCCCCCAAGAACGACTATTCGAGCATCAAATTTCTGCACGGCCCATACGGCCAACGCCAGGTAGTTTTCAACAGGCCACTGTCGGTTTTTCTCCAAGGCGCCCGGCGCGATGGCTATGGTCATTCGCCATGGATCATCTGGAAGCTGCTCCATGGCAAAACGGTGATCTGCATCGCTCAGCCAAAGCTCAAGCGCGTCAGAGGCGATCTGGTCACCCAGGTGTGAAAGAAGGCTTAGCGTCATCAGCACTTCATGGGAAGAGACGGTGCCGGGCGCCGGATCGGTCAGGAGGAGATCGTAACCTCGGTTGGTCTCAGTTTTTTGCGGACTGACCCTTTCCGAAAACGCGATTCGCCGTCGAGCGCCGGAAAAATACGCCAAAACAGTAGCACTGTAACAGTCGTAATCCCAGCGGGGGATGACAGCCCAGTCATAAGACCGACGCCGCAATTTTGCCTTAGCCAGACGATATGCCCGTACGTGACGGATAAAAGGTGCAAGCAGTCTTGGCGCTTGCCAGTCAAAGGTGACAAGCTCATCGCAATACGGGCAGAGCTCGACCAAATTTTTAACCGCCGGCTTGACCACGAGGGTAATATGCGCCCGGGGATGGTTTCGCCGCAGCTCCCGCAGGAAAGGGGTGGTCAAGACCATATCGCCTATTTCATCCAGGCGGATAACGAGAATGGCCTTCGGCGGATGCCCCGGATCGCTGCCATCGCCGCCCGCAGAAAACAAAAATTTTGTCGCCACCGGAGAGACGGGGAAATAAAGAACTCTTTTCAGAAACTGCTTAGCGGACATCGTGTAGCTTTTTTGCAAAAGAAGTATAGCCTCAATACCAACCCATAGAGAAGCAAGGATTTGATCTGATAAATAAAAATGGGTCTTGTCTTTGAACTGAGGGCATTAAAGAAAACTGACGCGCATCCCTGCGATATGATGGTTGAGATTGCGGCGCCTTTGGGTCCATAAGCGGGGATCATGTACAAATTTAGCACAATATTGGTTGCCGCGCCGAGACAGGTTCTATAAAGGGTATATTTTTGCAGATTTTCCGCCATGAACCAACCGCCTGCGGCTACCCCCAGACCGACAAAAACCCCCGCCCAGATATGGATTGTCAAGACGTCCGCTGCGGCAGCATACGTGGCTCCGTAAAGCATCTGAACGATATATGAGCTGCTAAAGATCATCACAGCGGCCACGCTTAACCCCAACAGCGCCAGCATATCGAAGAGTTTCTGCAACCGCTGGTAGTATAGCGCCTCGCTTTGAGTTTTTGTATGAATGATGGTTGGGAATACCGAACCAGCGATGGCCATCGGGATAAAATACCACGCCTCGCTGATCCGCACAGCGGCCGAGTAGATGCCGACCTGATGGTCGCCCAGCATTTGCCCGATCATGACCTGATCAATGCGCATGTAAATCATAACCGCAAAGATTGAGAAGATCAACGGCCAACTGTCTTTCAGTTGATCAAAAGCGACCGATTTGTCAAACCTCCACGCCCTGATCCGCATGTGATTGAACCGATAGGCGGCCATGAGAAACAGTGAGGCGAGCGCGATTTCCGCCAGTCCCGCCCAGGCGAAGGCGATTAACGGGGCCCGGCCAAGCAACAAGGCAACTTTGAGCAGTGCAATGAGGAGAAAAGCCGCATTGGCGGCGTAAACCGCATATTTTGACTGGACATGAGCCTGAAAATAAAAATCAATGACATTGAGCGATTGAAAGATGAATCCGGCGGCACAGAGCCACACCAGCCAACACATCAGAGTCTCGCCGGGACGGATCAGGGCAATGGCAGTTCCGGTGATGAGCAGCGCAAGAAATCCTCCAGCCAATTTGAGCCCCAAGGCGCTCCCCAAAAGCACATCCCGCCGCTCCGGATGCTTCACCAAGTCACGCACAACGATTTTGTCCAAACCCAGGGTGGCAAATGCCCCAAAGAGCGCGGTGAAGGCAGCGGCGAAATTCAACAGACCGAACTGTTGCGGACCAAGATAACGGGCCATCCAGACGACGACGAACAACCCGACTCCCATGCGAACAATCCTGTCCGCAAAAAGCCAGCCCGTGTTCGCTATAACCTTTTGGAAGTTAGGCCGGTTGGCAAGATGGGGGCCGATGAAGGGAATATCTGTGATCATTTATCGAATTCATCCCCATTGATTACTTTTCGGACGGCTGTTTTCGCAGTTGTTCATCTAAAATCTGCTGGAGGCTGGCGAACGGGGTCTCTTACTGGCGGGTGGAGAAGGATTCGTCCAGGCCGACTTTCCAGAGGCCGCCTTCGCGAAACATCTTGAGGCGTGCATCATAATCGGATTTTTGATGGCGAAGGATGATCTCGCCGCGATCGTTCTTGAACTCGCCCATGGTCCAGCGGCTCTCCTCCAGGACGGTCTTCGGATCGAACCGGGAGAGGTAGCCTCCCCAGTAGTCCTGCGCGAGGCCCCCGCCCTTTTCCAAGTCCGCGCGGACCTCTACTTCACTGATGATCATCCCCTCCTTGACGACGGCCTTGTGGACGTTCCGGACGATGGCGTTCTGCGTCCCGGTCGTGATCCCCTTCCAGATGGCTGGACAATCCTTCTTCGCCATGCTCAGAAAGACCGATTCCGCCGCATTGAGGATCTCCGTTTCCTCTTTCACGTCGGCGGCGGCGGCAAAGGCAACGGTGGGCAACGCCACAAAACAGAGCAAGGCGACTACAATGAAAAACACCGGTGGGGGGAATTTCTTTGTCTGCACGGCGGATATCACCAGAATGGACCAGAATGGATGAGAGAAACTTTGTAAAACACAACCTGGTGCGTTACGGCTACCTACAGATCAGTTTCAGGAATAAAGAAAGACCTCAAGAGACTTTTTCGTCTCCCAAGCTCGTACATTTGAAACCAGCCTGAAGGAAAAACCTGTGACCCGAAGTTGGACACTCCTCAGGAACAGAACCCCGTCATGGCCGGATCAACCGACCATGACGGGAGTTTATTGCTCCCAATGAGGCCATACGATCTTCTTAACGACTACTTCTTCGTGTGATGGTGCGTGGTCGTCGTTGACGAAGAAGACGACAGGACAGCAGCCGTAGCTGCGGCAGCCACGCCGACACCAACCGCTATCGTACCTGCGGTGACTCCCGCGACAGTTCCAGTACCAGCGGCGGCTCCCGCACCGGCAGCTCCCGCACCGACCTGAGCCTGCGCAAACACCTGCAGAGGAAGTGCAACGGCCATAACCAACAAGAGCGCAACGACAACTGAGTACTTTCTGAATTTCCGCATAATGATAATCCTCCTTCTGTTAAAAGTTCTGAACTTCACCTAAGTTATGTCCCTCAAAAAGAGCCCTCTGAGGCCCAAAACCTACAATGGTATCGTTTCACACGATACCGATTGTTACAACGTAATGACCAATGATTCCTGCCGATGGATTCACACGGCACCCTTTTAAATCATCCACCTCCTTCGTGTCAAGAAATATTTTACAAAAAGTTACAAGCAGGCTAACACTACGCCAACCTGCATTACCACATCTTCAGTACAACGCCAGCGGTGACGGCCGTATTCATCAGGATCTGGGTGATGTCGCGGATCTCCCGCAGCCAGGCGATCCGTTCGGTTTTCTCCGGGACGACGATTGTGTCGCCCGGTTCGATCTCCCGGATCTCCTCGCCGTAGCCGGTCAGCTCCCACCGCTCACGCGTGGAGCTCCAGTTCATCATGCCGCGCGCAAGCCTCCGCGCAGTGCCGTCCACCTTCATCACAAAGATGTTGCTCGCATCGGCGGAGCTGGTGAGTCCTCCCGTTTGCCCGATGTAGTCCAGGTAGCCCAGCTTCTCCGAGTAGATATAGCTCCCCTGGGTCATGACAGACCCCACGACACTGACGACGCTGTTCTTCTGGGGAACGAAAAGAGTATCCCTGTCCTCCAGTTCGATATCATACTCGCTCCCCTTGAGGAGACGCTGGTGGCCCAGGTAGATCGTCATCCGCCCCATCGCCCTCAGTGCCTTAATGGATGCAACAAGCTTCGCTTTCTGCTCCATCTCGGCCTTTTTCGCCGCGACCTCTTCCGCGCTGATGGCTGTAGCCAACTGACCACTGGTCAGAAGATCCCTTTCCATCCGTTCCGCCATGTCCTGCATGCCCTTCTGCTGGAGCTCCCGGACCCGTTCCCGTGTGAAGACAACGCCGCGGAGGTAGGCGGTATCCCTGTAGCCGCCCGCCCGATCGATCAGCGCCGAGAGGCGGTCTCCCTTTTTGACGGCATACTTGCCGGGGAATTTAAACTCTCCGGTGACGGTCACGAACCGCTCCTGGCGCCAGTCCGGGATGCGCTTGATAAAAACGCGATCGTAGGCGCGTAGCGGCATGTTCTGCCCGACGTCGCCGGAAAAAACCTTCCGGAGATCCAGATTCTTTTGCTCATACTTCGCGCCGCGGCCCTGATCGGTGATCATGGAGGTCAATTCGGCCTCATCGAGGTACGCCGACTCGGTGACGTTACCAGCCGCGAAGAGAAGATCGCGGATCGTCATCCCCTCGGTCAGCGGATACTGGCCCGGACTGCGAATGTCGCCCTCGACCGTGACGAACTTCTCCGGTTTGTACTCCTCAATGTGGTGAACCACGACGCGGTCCTTGTCCTGAAGCGCGAGGTTGCCCTCCTCATGTCCGGCCAGAGCGCGGGAGAGATCCGTGACGATCATCGTCACCTCACGGGTCCGCAGATCGGTCCGGTAGAGATGCGCCTGGGCAAGGTAGGCATTGGCATTCGGCCCGCCGGCCATAAAAACGGCATCCTTGAGGCGCATGTTTTTCTGAAAGGGATACTTCCCGGGATTGCGAACCTCGCCGCTGATAACAATATCCGGCTGGCCCTGAAAATCCCACTGTCGGAAGATGTATATCTCATCGTAGGGCTGAAGCGCCAGATCTTCGGCGGGCGCCTTCCGCAGAATCGCCTCGCCAAGCTTGAAAGGGACAAGGGTGGGGGTCATCTCGGGCCGTTTGTGCCGTTTGACGAAGGCGTAGGAGAAATCGGTCTCCGGCTGGAGATCCTTCTCGGTGATCACGTCGGAGACCCGCAGCCCCGTGCGGAACTGGTATTTCCCCGGCCGCTTAAGGTTTCCGTAAAGATAGACGGCATTTACATCCTCATCGACGACGCGCTGGACGTGGACCCGGTCGCCGTCCTGGAGAATAAACGGCTCTTTGCGGGTTTGCAGGGAGGCAAGCGAAGTGTCCAGAACAATCCGCTCCTGGTTTCCGGCATACCGCTGGACCTGAATTTGGCCGCCAAAAGCGGAGCTTTTGAGCCCTCCGGCAAGTTCCAGGGTCTTAAGCAGCGAGAGCTCTTTCTTGAGCTCATAGAGGGCGGCAACCTTCACATCCCCGTCCACCGCCACAGTGGCCTCCGGTTTGGGGACGAAGATCACATCTCCCTGCTGCAGGCGGAGATCTTTGGATTTGTCTCCGCTCAGGATCAGGTCATAGAGGTCAAAAGTGCTAACGACCTTATCGTTCCGCTTGAGCTGGATGTTGCGCATCGATCCGGATTGGACCGGAAGCAGAACCTCTTTTTCCTCCTGGGTCTTGCGGTAACGAGCCTCGGCAAAGACGTGCTGCTGCAGGGTGTAGTCGCGCTCCCGAATTTCGGCGGTGTTGTTGAGCCTTTTCAGCTCCTGCTCCAGCTCACGAATGTCGAGTTTCTCGTAATCCCGCTTCTGCTCCGTCAGCTCTTTTTTCTCTTTGATTTTCTCAATAAGCCCCTTGAGGCTGGTGTATTTGTCCTTCTTGTTCTCCGCGCCCTCTAGATTTTCCAACTCCCGCTGAAGCTGCTCTCCGTCCAGTTCCCTAACCCGTTTGATCACCTCTTCCGACTGGCGTTCATCCTTGAGGATGTCGAGAAGGTTCATCAGGCTGGTGTATTGGTCCTTTTTCGCCGACCGTTTGGAGAGATCACCGACGGCGACCGCCCTCCCCTCTGCGTCGTAGATATACCCCATTTCCGGATCCACCGCTTTGGGAAGACCTTCCTTTAGACGTGCCTCGTAGTCCTGCTTTCTGTTTTCCAGGGTGAACGCCTTTTCCTTCTCACGTTCACTCTTCAGCCGGTCCACGAGCAGGCGAACATCTATGTTCTCCTGCCGTAGCTTTTCGCGATACCAGTCGTCGAGAAGGGACTTCACCTCCGGGCCGCCGGCGTAGATCAGCGCGTTCAGGATCGTGTCGAATGCGCTGACCGTATAAGCGCCGGGCTGTTTCACGGCGCCGACGACGAAGACGGTGACGCTGCGAAGCTCGCCCATCGTGACGCTGGCTGTGACGCCGAGAACCGATTCCACCTCCTTGCGGATGACGTTGACCAGGTCCTTGTAGGCCAAGCCGCCGACATGGATGCTGCCGACCTGGGGGAGGTAAACGCTGCCGTTGCGCTGAACGGTCAGGGTGTAGGACTCGTTCAGCCGACCCCAGACATTCACCACAATTGTGTCATCGGGGCCGACGATATAATCCGCCGTGACGGGCATGTTTGCGGGCGGGGTGAAGGAGGTCGGGCCGGAAGAGAAGAGCTGCTGCCCGAAGACCTTCAGCTCCTCGGGGGGCAGGATGCCCTTCTCGCGAATCAGCGCCTCGAGGGTCGGGTAGGCGAGAGCGCCCTTTTCCGGGGCAGCGATAGCGCCGGGGTAGCCGGTCACCGCAGTTTCCTCCGCAGCCCCGATCCGGCCGGTCTTTCTTGGATCAGTGGAGGGCGTCTTCCCCGTCGCCGGGATCCGGTTTCGCAGCGCTGGATTGCTCTGAAGGTATTTTTCAATATCCTGCGCCCCTTTGGTCTGTGAGAAGAGCGGTGTCGCTATCAAAATCAGGATTGTGCCCAGGAACAATATTGTTTTCTTCATGAATTCCTCGAATTAATTAGGGACAGCTCCCTATTATTTATTTCGCAGGCGCATCGATTGCCGGAGGTTGGCCAGCCGCTCCGGGTCCTCGCGCGTCTTCATATTTTTCAGGTATTCCAAAAAAAAGGCCAGGAAAATTGCAATAAAAAAGGCCACAACCACCGAGATCATACAGATCTGTGCGCGCTTGGGCTTGAACTTTTTCTCCGGAACAAAGGCCGGATCGATGACATTAAAACTATAGTACCGCTGGATTTTGGCCAGCGTCTCCTTTTCGATCTGCTTGGCGATCAGTTCGTAGAGGCGGTTCTTCAGCAGAGGATCGGTCGTTTTCGACAGTTGCTGGTTGAGATGGACCTGCTGCGCGGCGGCATCCTCGAGCGTCTGCCTGCGGAGGAACTCGCTTAGGCCGATGATGTAATAATTAAGGATGGCCTGCGCCATTTTGGGATCCTTCGATTCGAAGCTGAGTCTCATGACGTTCTGCTTCTTTTCCGGTGTTTTGCCAAGCAGCTCCTGCATTGGCTTGTAAGCATCCTGGAGTGTTGGATTTTTCGAGACACTACTCTTCTCGTCCGGCAACCCGAAAATCCCCTTCAAAAACTCCGAAGCCTTCTGGAGCAGTGAGGGTTTGTCGACTTTCCAGTCCCCGGTTTTTGCGTCCCATAATTTATCGAAAATGATCGGCAGGAGATTGTGCTCCCGGATGATGGTGTTGGTCAGATCCCGGCTCTTCAGGACGACATCGAATTGATCGAGGGAGCCGGTTGCGCCGATCCCCACCTCGGAGGCGATCATGGCACCGAAACCTCCCAAACTGCCTAGGGCTGAAAGGGCGCCGCCCGTTTTTTCTTGCGTCGTCGGGGCGATTGTCGCCTCCGAGCGGTAAACATTCGACATCTGCAGGCTGATCAAAAGCGCGGCGATCCCCGCCAGGAAAACGACGGAGATGATCATCACTTTGTGCTTGAGCAGCACGATGAAGAGGTCGAGCAGGTTGATCTCGTCCTCCTCGGGCATGCCGGGGGAAGAGGGGTTCCAGCCGCCGGGCGCCGGCAAGTGCGGCTCCCCCGCGGGAATCGTCGGCCGCGCCGGCAGATTTTGCACATCATCAGACAATGTTGGCTCCTTCTGAATACAGTTTCCTATTGAGGGGCGATCAATACCGCCGATCCCGCTGTTTGTCAACGACTATGAGCTATTTTACTGCTCCCTCTCCTCAAAAAACGGTGTCCCCCTTTATTGCTTTTGCTCCCACGCCCACGCGGTGCGGATGATGAATTCAAGGTCGTCGTGGCGCGGCTGCCAGCCGGTGAGCTCGCGAATTCGGCGGCTGTCGGCGGTAAGCGCCGGGGGATCGCCGGCACGACGGCCGGTCTCCTCCACCGGAAACACGGCGCCGGTCACTTGCCGCGCACAGTCCACCACCTCGCGCACCGAATAGCCGTGGCCATAGCCGCAGTTCATCGTCTCCGTCCGGCCCGTTTCTGTCAGGTATGTGAGAGCCCCGAGGTGCGCGGCGGCAAGGTCGTTCACATGGATGTAATCACGCACACAGGTGCCGTCCGGTGTCGGGTAGTCGGTCCCGTAAACGGAGAGCTTCGGATATTCGCCCTTCGCGGTCTTGAGCGCCCGCGTGATGAGGTGGGTCGCCTCGCGGTAGCTCTGCCCGATCCGGCCCTCCGGATCCGCCCCGGCGACGTTGAAGTAGCGCAGCGCGGCGTACCGGAAATCGGTCGCGGCAGCGAGATCCGCAAGGACGTGCTCGATCATCACCTTCGAGGCGCCGTAGGGGTTGATCGGATTAAGGGGGGTCGCCTCGTCGACGGGGATCTTCTCCGGGATACCGTAAACGGCGGCGGTCGAGGAGTAGATCAATTGCCGGACACCCGCCTCGCGCATCGCCTCGAGCAGATTCAGCGTGTTGATCACGTTGTTCCGGTAGTAGGCGAGCGGCTCGCGGACCGACTCTTCCACCTGGATCGAGGCGGCGAAGTGCATGACCGCCTCCGGCCGGAAAGCCTGAAGAACGTCCAGGATTGCCGCCCGGTCGGCGAGATCGCCGCGGTGGAGGCGGCCAGAGAGTATCGCCCATTCGTGGCCAGTGGACAGGTTGTCGAAGACGACGATTTCATGGCCAGCTTCGCCCAGCGCCTTGACGACGTGGCAGCCGATATACCCGGCGCCGCCGGTAACAAGAATTTTCATCTGAAAATCCCCCCTCGAATTGTTAAAATCATCTTCCCTCCCCCTCTGACGGGGGAGGGCTAGGGTGGGGGTGGGGTCACCCAGCAATTTTCATCCCCCTTTGGTAACGGAGATACAGCTCCGCCCTCTCGATTACATCACCGACAGGGATTTCAACGGGGTAAATTACCCCGATTGACGGCAAATGACAAGATTTTTTTAGGGTAAGGTGCAAACTGAATCGCATTTTGAGGATCTTTTTTCCGCCCCATTTCCCCCTTCCCCATCCTCGATTTTGACTCCTATTTATACCTCCGTCAATTTTAACTCCTTGACAGATCGATTTTCACCCCTCTATAATGCCACACTTTTCCCCAAGGGGATAAACGGAGAGATGTCCGAGCGGCTGAAGGAGCACGACTGGAAATCGTGTGTACGCCCTCAAAGGTGTACCGCGGGTTCAAATCCCGCTCTCTCCGCCATAAAAACAGATGAAAAGATAGCCGGGCCCCGCGCGACGGCGGCCTGTGAACCCCGTCAGATCCGGAAGGAAGCAGCGGCAGCAGTCACCGGCGTGTGCTGCGGGTCAACCTGGCTATCCCTTTTTTCCCCATGCCTCGCAGGAGCATCCGTGGAATACCGCGTTTTGGCCCGAAAGTGGCGACCCCAGGTCTTCGAAGACGTGCTGGGGCAGGAGCATGTGGTCCGGACGCTGAAAAACGCGATCGGGCAGCAGCGCATCGCCCACGCCTACCTCTTCAGCGGGCCGCGCGGGGTCGGGAAGACCTCAATCGCCAGAATTCTTGCGAAGGCGCTGAACTGCGAAACGGGGCCGACGCCCACCCCCTGCAATCAATGCAGCCATTGCCTTGAAATCACGAATGGAAACGCGATTGACGTCCGCGAGATCGACGGCGCCTCGAACCGGGGGATCGACGAGATCCGGGAACTTCGCGAGAACGTGAAGTTCGCCCCCACCTCCTGCCGCTACAAGATTTACATCATCGACGAGGTCCACATGCTGACCCGGGAGGCGTTCAACGCACTGTTGAAAACCCTCGAGGAGCCGCCCGGCCACGTAATCTTCATCTTCGCGACAACGGAAACCCAGAAGGTGCCGGCGACAATCCTTTCGCGCTGCCAGTGCTTCGACTTTCGGCGGATTCCGCTCAGACAGATCACCGAAAATCTGAAGATCATTGCAACGGCCGACGGGATAAAGATCAGCGACACCGGCCTCGCCTGGATCGCCGAGGCGGGGGACGGAAGCCTGCGCGACTCGCAGAGCATCTTCGACCAGGTGATCTCCTACGCGGGATTCGAGATAACGGATCCCGCGGTGGAGGAGATTCTCGGCCGCTCCGACCGGCGCTACCTCTTTCTGCTCTCCGGGGCGGTCCTCGCGCGGGACGCGGGCTGCTGCCTTCGAATCATCGACGAGGCCTACTACGCCGGTCTCGACATGCGTTATTTTTATCAGACGCTGCTTGGCCACTTCCGAAACCTGCTCTTCACCGCGATTGCGGGGGAGAAGGCGCCGCTGGTCGATCTGCCTGCGGAAGAGGCGGCAAAACTTAAGGGACAGGCGGCGGGGCAATCGACGGAGACGCTCCAGCGCTATTTGGAGATCCTGATGGCCGAGGAGGAGAACGTCCGCCGGAGCCAGAATCCACGGCTAAATTTGGAGGCGATCCTCTGCCGAATGGCTTTCCTGGAGCCGATGATCCCGATCGAGGCGGTTCTCGCCCGGATGGAGGGGCTGGAAAGGCGCCTTGCGAGCGGATCGACAACGGAAAGCACAAGCGGTTCCGGCGGGGGACGCGCGGCGGAAAACCGGGGAGAGGCGGCAGCCAGGCCGGGAACCTCGACAGTGTTAGCAAAACCAACCAACACGGGAGACGCTGCAGCGGTCTATCCGACAGCGAACCGTGAAATGGGGGCCGATCGCGGTGCGGAGGGCGACGTTTCCATTGCTCGAGAAGCAGGAGAATCTGCCAACAGCGGAGACGGCGGGGCCACCGGGACGGACGGACTACCCCCCCGGCCTGCGGAAAAATCTGCCGCCGACAGGGGCGGCAATGTATTGCAGGTGGGAGGCCAAAGCCTCGAGCAACCGGGCGACAGCGCGGCTTTGACGACGGCAGCTACGGCCGCTGCGGAAGAGCGCGCACCCTACCGCAGCGGCGACGGAACTGGCGGCGGCGGAATCCCGGGAAAGGACTGGCAGGGATACCGGGCGTTCTTGAAGCGTCAAGACCCTGCCCTTTCCGCAAAGATCGAATCGGGAAAGTGCCTCTGCTGCGAACCGGGACTTCTTAAAATCGGCTTCGAGAAGGGGTATTTTTTTCTCGACGACGTCGTCGGTCGGAAAGCGGCGCTTGCCGAACATGGACGGCAATTTTTCGGGCGAGAGACGGTGCTTTCGATCGAGACGCTTGCACCCGAGGCCGGCGTTTCGGCCAACGGAGGCAATGGAAATGGAAACGGCCGGGCGGCGAAGAACCAGCGGATCCAGGAGATCCGGCGGGAGGCGCTTTCCCACCCGCTCGTGCGGAAAATCCTCGACACCTTCCCCGGAGCGGAGGTGCGGGACGTAAAGGTGATCGATTCTCCGGCTCCGGCGGCCGCTTTGCCGCCCTTTGCGCCGCCGGATGATGCAGAGGACCTCTCTCCCGACCAGTCGTCGGAATAATAGGTCCCCTCCCCCTCGACGGAGGAGGGTTAGGGTGGGGGTGTTTTCGGCGTGACCAGAATCATAACATTTTCGAAAGCCCTCAGGAAAAGACCTACAGATGCAGAGCAACTGCTCTGGAGGCGCTTAAGAATGAGACAGATGGAGGGCTTGAAATTCAGGAGACAACAGCCGATAGACAATTACATCGTTGATTTTGTTTGCTTTGAGAACCGTATCATTATTGAAGCAGATGGCGGACAACATGCGGTGGAAAACAATGAAGATAGTGAGAGAGATTCTTATCTTCAACGATTGGGGTTCATGGTTCTAAGGTTCTGGAACAATGAGGTATTACAAAATACAACCGGAGTTTTAGAGATCATAAGGGAAAAGTGTTTGTCTCACCCTCCCCTCAATCCCCTCCCGTCAAGGGAGGGGAAGAACAGCGGGATTTCCCGTCTGAGGTAGGGAGAAGAAATAGCAAGGAGGTAGCATCGGTGCAAAATTTCGGAAACATCATGAAGCAGGCAAAGAAGATGCAGGAGAAGATGGTGGAGCTTCAGGAGGAGCTGGCGGCAAAGAGCGTCGAGGCGACCGCCGGCGGCGGGATGGTTTCGGTTGCCGTCAACGGCAAGTTCGAGCTTCTCTCGCTGAAAATCGAAAAAGAGGTCGTCAATCCAGATGACGTCGAGATGCTGCAGGACCTGATCGTTGCGGCGGTGAACGAGGGAATCCGGAAGGCCCAGGAGATGGCCGCAGCAGAGATGGGAAAAATCACCGGCGGGATGCAGATCCCCGGCCTGATGTAGGGGGCGCCATGTCCGGCTACGCCCTGCCCATCCAGCGCCTGATCAAGGAATTCTCCAGATTCCCCGGCATCGGAGAGAAGACCGCAGCACGTCTGGCAAACCATGTCCTCCACACTTCGGAGGAGGAGGTGCGCAGCTTCGCCGAGAGCCTGCTCGACGTGAAACGGAAGATCCACTTCTGCTCCGTCTGCTTTAATCTTGCCGAAGGGAGTCTCTGCGAAGTGTGCGCCGACCCGGCGCGGGACCGCACGATCATCTGCGTCGTCGAGGAGCCCGATTCGCTTATCGCACTGGAGACGAGCGGCGAGTATCGCGGGGTTTACCATGTCCTCCACGGGGCGCTCTCCCCGCTGGACGGGATCGGTCCGGAGCAGCTCCGGATTCGCGAGCTCATCGAACGGCTGGCCGCCCACCCCGTCGAGGAGGTGATCGTGGCGACAAACCCGAATGTCCCTGGGGAGACGACGGCGTTGCTGCTCTCGAAGCTGTTGAAGGAGCGATGCGTGAAGGTAACACGGATCGCGCTCGGCATCCCGATGGGCGGCGACCTCAAGTACACGGACCGGATGACGCTCGCCAAATGTCTCGAATTCCGCCGCGGCGTCTAAAGAGAAATTAGGGACACTTCCCATATTTGTTGCGTGAAAATATGGGAAGTGTCCCTAATTATCACTAAAGAGAACGTGCTGAACGGGCACTGCCGTTCAATTTTAGCACTACTTGCGGCCTGTTTCTGCCGCAGTCGTTTTTGGTCGCCACCACCACGATCTTTCCGTGCGCGGAACGAACTCTTTCCGGGCGGCAAAGCCTTCCGGTCCCATGGCGCCCCTTGCAAGGGTGCGGAGGACAAGCGGATAACATATTGTTTTATTTTGCCTTATTTTTCTCCGGAAACCGTTAGCAGAAATATTTGAAGTTTCGACTTGCGATGGCACCTTTATTGCTTTTGGTTCCCGTGTTTTGCCAGTTAAAAAAGAGAACGCAGGGGAATTTCGTTCCCCGAATAGTTGTTGACAGCCCGTCTCAAGTGAGATAGAAAAACGGCGTTTTTAAAGAAAGCTTATCACTACGGGAGATTTGACGAATGTTAGAAATCAGATGGCATGGGAGGGGTGGTCAGGGGGCGGTCACGTCGGTTGAGTTGCTGGCCCTGTCCGCCATTGAAGAAGAGAAGTACGCGCAGGGCTTCCCGAGCTTCGGGCCGGAGCGCCGCGGGGCTCCAGTGACCGCGTTCAACCGTGTTGACGACAAGCAGATCAAGATCCGCTCGGGCATATACCATCCCGACGTGGTCGTCGTCCTCGACGAGAGTCTCGTTGGGCTGGTTGACGTGGCCGAGGGGTTGAAACCGACGGGGATCCTGCTGATCAACACCACGAAAACGCTAGCGGAACTGAAGAAGAACATCCGCTTCGAGGGCAAAATCGCAACCTGCGACGGAACGGGGATCGCTTGGAAGGAGCTTGGTGTGCCGATCACAAACACCACCATGCTCGGCGCCCTGGTTAAGCTGTCTGGCGCCGTGAAGCTCGAATCCCTTGACGGTCCGATCAAGGAGCGTTTCGGACGGATTGCGCCGAAGAACCAGGCTGCCGCGAAGCGGGCTTTCGAAGAGGTCAGCATCATCAGTCAAGGATAAAATAACTCTTGAGGTATCGCGATGACAGAGAAAAAATGGCCGGAAACCTGGCAGGAAGTCAATCCCGGATGCATGGTTTTCCGACCGGGAAGCGCCAGGGAATATCACACCGGGAGCTGGCGGGCCAAGCGCCCGATCTGGGATAATGAAAAATGCATCAAGTGCGGCGTCTGCTACATCTACTGCCCCGAAGGGTGCGTGACCGAGAATGCGGACGGTTTTTTTGACGCGAACCTGGACTACTGCAAGGGCTGCGGAATCTGCGCTCATGAGTGCTGGCCAAAGGCGATCGTCATGGTCAACGAGGAGGATTGAGGATGGGCAAGCGAGTAGGAATGGAAGTAGCGATTGCGTCCGCTGAGGCGGCCGCTCTCTGCAGGTTTGATGTAGCGGCCGTATATCCCATCACGCCTCAGTCTCATGTGGCCGAGCACCTCTCGGACATCGTCGCTGATGGACGGGTGGACGCCTCCTTCATCACCGTGGAGTCCGAACACTCCGCACTGAGCGCCGCGATCGGCTCCGAGGCGACCGGCGCCCGCACCGTGACCGCGACCAGCTCCCAGGGGCTCCTGTTTATGAGCGAGATTCTGCCGATCGCATCGGCGATGCGGCTCCCGATTGTAATGCTTATCGCCAACCGCGCCGTATCGGGTCCGATCAACATCTGGAACGACCACAGCGATATCATGCCGATGCGCGACACGGGCTGGATCTCCTTCTTTGCGGAAAACGGCCAGGAGGTCGTCGACATGACGATCCATGCTTTCAAGGTCGGCGAACACCGCGACGTGATGCTCCCCGTCAACGTAAATATGGACGGTTTCCAGCTCACCCACATGGTCGAGCCAATCATCATGCCCGGGCAGGAAGAAGTCGACCGTTTCCTT
>Ga0247840_10002114_pt1 | contig 36167 bp, 37 predicted proteins | sample LaCruzMarch2015__FD_192404 | JGI IMG/M metagenome (GOLD analysis project Ga0247840, IMG submission 192404) | Freshwater microbial communities from meromictic Lake La Cruz, Castile-La Mancha, Spain - LaCruzMarch2015_17m | ecosystem: Environmental > Aquatic > Freshwater > Lake | place: Spain...
CTGCCGGCAGCCAAATGGCTTCGTCCGCGCCACGCCCGCAGCCGCGCCCGCGGCCGCGCTCCAGCGCGCCCCGCCGGCGACGCACCGCCTGGCTCGCGGGGGTCGCCGTGCTCGTCGTGCTCGCCGCGGTGAGCGTGGTCTGGGCAGTGACGAGCCGACCGAGCGTGCCAGTGGTGAGCGGTGGGGGCGGCACCTCACCGTCGCCGTCCGCCAGCTGGGGCGGCGTCTCCGCCTCGCCGTCCGCCAGCGGGCAGAGCTCGGTGACCACCATCACCGGGCTCCAGCCCGCCTTCGCCAAGCGCGGCGCGACCGTCTACATCTTCGGCAAGGGCTTCGGCGGGTTGCAGGGTACCAACTCCGTGCAGTTCGGCAGCAAGGCGTGTTCCACGTACATCTCGTGGAGCGACACGATGATCAAGTGCAAGGTTCCGGCGAAGGCCAAGTACGGCGCAGTGACGGTCACGGTGACGACCGCGGCGGGCAAGAGCAAGGCCATGGGCTTCACCGTGATGACGGTCGCGATCGGCGATCCCTACCGAGGCGGCATCCTGGCCTACATCCTTCAATTCGGTGACCGCGGCTACGTAGCGGGCGAGACGCACGGCTTGATCGCCGGCACAGCCGACCAAAGCGCAGAGATCGAATGGGCACTCGCTGCCTACCAAAGCACTTCCGTACCGCGAGGGACAGGTACCGCACTCGGCACTGGCTCTCTAAACACGACCAAGATCATCGCCCAGAACGGCGCGGGCAGCACCTTCGCGGCAGGTCGGGCACGAGCCTACAACGGCGGCGGCCATAGCGACTGGTACCTGCCCAGCAAGGATGAGCTGAACAACCTGTTACTCAACAAGGCCTCCATCGGTGGCTTTGTGTCCGCCTTCTACTGGAGTTCCTCCGAGGTCGAGAACCAGGCGGACGGCGCGTGGATTCAGTACTTCGGAGCAGGTCCAGGCCGTAGCGGCCAGTGGGGCGGCAAGGAGGTCACGGGCAGGGTGCGTTCTGTCCGGGCTTTCTGACCATCTCGGGTTTCGCACTTTCACCCTGCTCTTGAAGGATTTCAAGGGCACGCGTAGACGGCAGCGGCAGTGAGGGGGGCACCGGCGGCTTCCCGAACCCAAGGGATGTCTGACCTGACTTCCGCAGATGATAGGCACACGAAGTGCCCAGAAACAGGTCGCTTGCAGGAAAAAGGAGTGCGGAAGCCGGAAGGGGTCGTGTTACTACGGCGAGCCTGAGGCAGGGGCGCCTTCAGTCCGCAGCCGTGGCGACCTCGAAGTCGCTGAAGAGGGGCGGCTCGGCGAGCGCGAGGGCCTTGAAGATGCGGCGCTGGCCGGCCGTGATCCGCGAGCGCCGCACGACCTGCCCCTCGGCGCTCTCCAGGGTCACGAGGTGCAGGCGGTCGAGTTCCTCCCGCACGCATCTCCACGTCTCGCCGGTGGCGTTCTCGACGACGCGGATGAGCAGGAGCGCGAGCCAGCAGAGCTGGACGTGCGCGCGGATGCGGTCCTCACGGTGGTGGAAGACGGGGCGCAGGGAGAGCGCCCCCTTCATGTCGCGCCAGCCGCGCTCGACCTGGTAGAGCTGGCGGTAGGCGGCCGCGAGGTCGGCGGCCGAGAGGCTCTCGTCGGAGGTGCGCAGCAGCCACTTGCCGTCGAGGCGCGCCTCGCGCCCCAGGGCGGCCTGGTCGAGCCTCAGAAGACCCTGCCTGGTGCGCCGCAGGAAGCGGTAGAGGCCGGGCCTGGTGCGCAGCGTCCCCACGAGCTCGTCGCGGCGCCGCTGCGGCCACTCGTCGGAGCCGGTGATCTGCTCCTCGAGGTAGGCGACGAGGCGCTCGCGCACCCGCACGTCGCGCTCCGCCGCCTCCGGGTTATGCACGACCACGAAGCGCGCATCGCGCAGGCCCTCCCCGAGGCGCACCTCCTTGACCTCGAGGTTGCCCGCGACCTGCTGGTAGCGGCCGGCGCGCGAGAGCGCAGCGCGCGCCTCGGCGGAGCCGTTCCGCAGGCGCTCGGCGATGACGTAGTGGCCGCCGCCCCTCTGCAGGTAGGCGCGGTTGGCCTCCGAGCTGAAGCCGCGGTCGGCGACCCACAGCACGCGGGAGAGCTTCCAGCCCGCGAGGTCGTCGTGAACCCGGCGGATGATGAGCTGGTCCGAGGTAGTGCCGGGGAAGGTCCAGCAGCGCACCGGCACCCCTTCCCTCGTCACGGCCATGCCGATCACCACCTGGGGGAGGTCGGGACGCTTGTCCTTGGATTGCCGGCTGTAGCGCCGCACGGCCGCTTCCGCGGGGCCGCTCTGCGCCGCGCCCGCGGCAGCGGCCGCGGTCTTGGCCTCATGCTCGGCGAGCTGCGCCTCAAGCTCGACCTCCTCGTCGGCGGCGTCCGTCTCGAAGTAGGTGGAGGAGGTGTCCACGAAGATCACGTCGCAGCACAGGCCCGGGAGGTTCGCGGTACGCGCAAAGACGCCCTCCGCGATCTCGGGAAGCGCCTCGAGCAGGAAGTCCATGGCGCGGTAGCCGGCGTCGTCCGTGAAAGCCGGGCAGCCGGGGAGGGCGACGCGCTTGGCCGCCCAGCGCGTGGCCGCGAGCTTCGAGCCCGGCTCGAGGGCGCGCTGCGCGACGAGCGCGAAGCAGACGCGCTCCGTGAGCTCGGGATCGAGGCGCCGGCCGCGGGCCGCCGCGCGCAGCGCCGCGGCGATGCCGAGGCGCGCGAAGAGCGCGTCGAGCACGTAGGCGCCGCCGTAGCGCCGCGAGTCCAGGATCTCGACCTCGGTGAGGCTCGTCCCGCCGGCGGCCACCTCATCGGGTTCGAGGAAGCGGCTGATAGAGCGCACCAGGCGCCGCAGCGCCTCGCGGTCGAGCTCGTCGGCGCGTCCGAAGCTGTGGATCACCTTCGCCACGGGGCTGCCGCTCACGGGATGCCGCTCGTTGTGCGCGAGCTGCAGGTAGCTGACGACCGAGCCGTCCTTGTTCTTGCGTCTTGTCTCTCGCAGGTACACGCCTACAGAATACGGAGAACAGCCTGCGCATGTCAAGACATCGTGTGCCTACATCTTGAACCCTGCGAGCAGCCCAAAACGCTTTGAGCAGGGGAAAGCTGTTCGTGGGGCGGCGAGAATGCCTACGAGCTGCGGAAGTCAGGTCTGACGTCTCCTGGAGGAGGGGTCATGCCGCCAGTGCCCGTTGCCCCTGATTCGCTCGCCGCCGTCTTGTCCCTGCTTCGCCAGGCCTTCACGACGCCGACCTACGACACCTTCTGCTGGCTGGTCGTGGGCTTTGCCTCCCGGGTCAGCCAGCGCACCGTCTGCGGGAGGTGGCAAGCGGCGCGCCTCGCGGGAGTCTTCCATCACTCGCGCGCCCACGGCTTCTTCGGCGCCGCCCGCTGGTCGCCCGATGAGCTCGGGCTGCGCCTCGCCGAGCTCCTGGCCGCGAAGCTCACGCCGGCCGGCGAGCCGCCGCGCCTGGCCCTCGGGCGACACGCTCTTTCCCCGCAGCGGCCGCATGGTCTTCGGCGCCTACCTGCACCATGACTCGCACGCGGGCGCCGGCCCCGCCTCGGCTTCGGCAACTGTTGGGTGGTGCTCGGGCTTATCGTACGTTTGCCGTGCGTCGCTCGGCCTTTCTGCCTGCCGCTGCTCTTTCGCCTCTATCGCCCCAGCCGCGAGGGCGCGCCGCGGCCTTCGCGTCCGCAGCTCGGCCGCGAGCTTCTCGATCTCTTGCAGGCACGCTTCCGGCAGCGCCGCATCGAGCTTCTGGCGGACGCCGCCTACGCATGCCGCGCCTTCCGCGACCTGCCCGGGGAGGTCACGCTGACGATGCGCCTGCGCCGCGACGCGGCCCTCTCTGCGCCGCCGCCGCGCAGCGGCAGGTGCGGCCGGCCGCGCAAGAGAGGCGCGCGCCTGCCCACGCTCGCGGCGGCGGCCGGCGCTCAGGGCGCCGGCTGGCGAGAAGTGACGCTCAGCGGCTGCGGGAGGAGCGTCGCCGCCCGGCTGCTCACCATCGACTGACTTTGGATCTTGTGCCGACCTCGGCATAAGACGTAGGCGAGGCGCAGGCTCACGTACTTGCCGGTGAGCTTCTTCTGCACATTCCCCACCCTGCCGCCCCGCTCTTCTTGAGTTTCCCAGGGCCGGCGATCAGCCCTTCGCGACGCCGGCGCTGCGCACGTCCCCGGCCGCGCCCGGATAGCTTCCCAGGACGCCTGAAGGCCGCACGAGGTCAGGCTTTGCGGTAACCCGGATCAAGCGCCCTGCTCGCCTTCAAAGCACCAAGCAGATCGAGCTCCTCGGCATCGAGCCGCTTGAGCGCCCGCAGATTCGTGCGAAAGTCGACGTAGCGCCGCGCCGCTTCCTCGAAGCGTGCCTCTTCGGCGCGGCGCACGAAGGACGATGTGCGCCTGCCCTCCGGCGTCGCGTAGTAGAACACGACCTGCTCGTGCGAGGGCCCCGCGGCGCACTTCCCGCAGCGCGGGTTGCCGCAGGGCCGCCGCGCCTTGCGCAGCGTGCCCACGGCGAGCTCCTCAGAGTGCAGGAGGGCGTCCATCAGGCGGCGCCTGCCCTCCTCGAGTCCCCGCAGTGCTTTCAGGATCTTCCTTGCATCTCTCATGGTTAGTGGAATATCGGTCGCACTATGTACACTAGTCAAGGCCCGAGCCTCTGACGTTGCCCTGGCGCCGCGGGGCGGCGACCAGCGAGGGCGCAGCGCCGCGGACCTTTGCCCTCCTTTGCCGCGCAGAAGGCAGGCCGGCAACGCAGGGTCAACGACTGTTCCCGCAGGAAGGGACGTGCGCCATGAGCGACGCCAGGTCGGTGCTCAGCGAGATGCGGGTCACTCAGGCGGAGCACCTGCCCCTGGTGGCCGCCTTCCTTGAGCGCATGGGAGTGGCCGCCGTGATCAATACGGCGGCGCCTACGGAGATGGCGGTAGACCTCGGCAGCGTGGTCAAGCTGATGGTGCTGGACACGCTCTCCGGGAGGAGCCCGCTCTACCGCCTGGAGAGGTTCGCCGCTTCCGTAGACACGGAGCTGCTTCTGGGGAAGCAGGTGAGCGCGGGCGCTTTCAACGACACCACTCTGGGGCGCGCCCTCGACGCGATCTACGAGCATGGCGCCGGGCAGCTCTTCTCACAGGTCGCGCTGGGGGCCGCCGCAGCGTTTCCGGCGGACGTCGACCTGCGCCACCTGCACTTCCTCGCGACCTCGGTAAGCGTCTGGGGAGAGTACGCCGCGCGCGAGGCGGACGGCGGAGAGGAGGGCGCTGCAGGACTGCGCGTCACCTACGGCCTCTCCAAGGACCTGCGCCCCGACCTCAAGCAGTTCCTCATTGAGATGCTCTGCATCCATCGCAACATCCCCATCCTCGGGGGCTGCGTGGACGGCAACGCCTCGGACAAGACCGTGAACAACGCCGTGCTCACGAGGCTCTCCGCATGCATGGCGAAGCACGGCCTCGCTGAAGGCGCCTTCGTCTACGTCGCCGACGCGGCCATGGTGACGCCGGGGAACCTCGCGGCCCTCGGCGAGAACCTCTTCATCACGCGCCTGCCCTTCACCTACGGGGAGGCTGAGAGGGTGGTCGCCGAGGCAGTCGAGGAGGCCCCCTGGAGCGCAGGGCCGCCGCCGGCGCCTTCGAGCGGCGCTCGCAAGGCCGCGGCCTACCGCCTCTGCGAGAAGGCGGTGACCATTGATGAGCGCCTCTACCGGGCGATCGTCGTGCACTCGGACGCCGGCGACAAGCGCCGGCAGAAGAAGCTCGACCGGGCGCTTGCGGCGTCGCGGGAGCAGGCCGCAGAGATGCTGAAGGCGGCCGGGAAGGCCGAGTACTTCTGCCGCGCGGACGCGGAGGCCGCCGCCGCGAAGCTCGCCGGCGCGCGCTACCACGCCTGCGAGTGCGCGGTGACAGAGAAGCTGACCTATGCCAGGGGCAGGCCGCCGAAGAATGGTGAGCGCAAGGTAGCCAAGACCCGCTACGTGCTCGAAGGCATCCTCGTCGAGCGCGAGGCCGAGGTCGAACGGCTCCGGCAGGTAGCCGGCTGCTTCGTGCTGCTGACCAACGTGCCGACGGAAGGGGAGATGGGACACACCTCCGGCGAGGTGCTGACCGCCTACAAGGAGCAGCACGGCATCGAGCGCAACTTCGCCTTCCTCAAGGATCCCCTGATCGTCAACGACCTCTTCCTCAAGCGCCCCGAGCGCATCGAGGCGCTGGGCTTCATCCTGCTCGCCGCCCTGCTCACCTGGAACCTCATGGAGCACGTCATGCGTGAGCACTTGAAGCGCGCGGCGGCAACGATCTCCGGCTGGGACCACAAGCCGACGAGGACGCCGACGACCTTCATGATGACCACCAAGTTCAAGGGGCTGCTGGTGGCGCGGATCGGAGAGGAGTGGCACTTCACGGCGCCGCTTTCCGGGGAGCAACTGCAATACGTGCGCGCGCTCGGGCTCAGCGAGGAAGCGCTGCTGAGGAGAGGCGGCGCAGCGGTGCAGGAGTGCGGCGGGTAAGCGGTGAGCTCCGCCTGCAACTCCGGGCGCCAGCCGCACCCGCACGTCAGCTCAGCTGCGAGCAGAGCGGCCCGGCGACCACGCCTTGCCCGGGTGAGGCGGGAAGAATCGGGCCCACCACTGCTGGAGGTGCACCCGCTGAAGCGCACCCTCAAGGCCTCACAGGAGGACTTTGGGAGGACGCGAGCGAGCGAGCCCTGACGGGCGCCTGAGGATCCGGCGCCTGACTTGCGCTCTCGCCGGCTCCAGCAGACAAGGCATCATAGGGGGGCGGAACGACTGCCGCCTTCGGGAATTGCTCAGGAAGACGCCGTACGGCTGACGTTCCGCACTTCTCGAAGTCGATATACGCCCCCACCTCAACTGGCGCCAGCAACGGTGTAGACGCTCGCCGGCACGTGCAGCAGCTCGAGCACCTGCTCCTGGAGCGCCGTGAGCTGAGGCTCGAAGCTCTGCACGACCTCACCCTCGCTGATCAGCTCGTGGCGCTGCACGTCGTGGAAGATCTCGAGGATGCGCGGCGCGCTGGGGCAGGGACAGTCGCGTAGCTCGGGATAGAGCGGGATGCTGGCAAGGCCGGCGCTCTTCATCGAGGCGCGGATCTCACGCTCGATCAGCGCCTCCGCGAGCATCGCGAAGAAGTGGCAGAGCAGCAGCGCCTCGATGCGCTGCGGCGTCTGCAGGCAGACGGGCGCGACCTCCTGGGGACCCTTGAGCATGTGGTGGCGACGTTCGAGGCTCGGCTGGTAGCGGTAGGCGGCGAGCACCTCGGCGGGCGTCATGGCGAGGTCGTTGGTGACGAGCGGAAAGCAGCCATCGCTCGCGGCGTCGTAGGCGACGGCCTCAGCGTGGACCCTGGCGCTGACCGTGAAGACGGGCTTCTCAGTGCGCCGATAGCGCGTCTCGCCGCCCGGCCGGCCGCGGCGTTCCTGGCGGAACGTCACGGCGCTGCTCTCGCTGATCGTGAAGCCCACCCAGCGCGTCGCCCCGGCCGCAGCCAGCGCCGCCGCCGCGGCCTCCTCGGCGGCGACACGAGTCTTCAGGCGCGTCTTCGGACCGGCGAGGCGGGCGGCCAGCACGTCGAGCGCGGCGAGCCCCGCCTCGATGCGCGCCGCGCGGCTGGCGGCGTCCCGCGCCGCCTTGCCGCTTGAGTGCACCCAGATCACCCGGTAGCCGTCGACTGAGGGAGCCGGGGCCTCGAAGGTGCGCCAGATGCGCTCGGGATCAGCGGACCGTCCGCCGGGACGCCGAAGCGCCTCCTGCCAGGCGGGCGCGTGGCTCTGCGCCCAGTCCCGGAACCACGTATCCTCGCGGCGCCCTCGAGGCACGACGGTGACGAAGCGCCCGCCATGGCCGGCGATGTGGCCCATGGCCTCTTTCGAGCAGAGCTTGCTGTCGGCCACATAGAGGAAGTCGGCATGCCCGACGAGGCAGCGCAGCTCGTTCCAAGTGGGAATGTGGGTCACGTCGTCGGGGGTGTTGCCGTCGGCCACCCGGCAGGCGATCGGCACCGCCCCGTCGGCGGACACCGTGAGGATGAAGAGCAGCTGCTTGAGGTCGGGGCGGAAGTCTTTGTTGTGACCGCGGCAGAGGGCCACGGTCGCCTTGCCTCCCCGCGGGCGCCCGTCTGCGCCCGCGTAGGAGCCGCTCACCGTGACAGTGGTCGAGTCGTTGTGTAGTTGAACAAGCTCGACGCCGAACTCGCGGACCACGGCCAGCACGGTACCGGTGATCAGGCTCGCGCGGTCACAGTCGAAGAGCCGGTCGAGGGTGCGACCCACGCGATCATCGTTGAGAGCAACCTCGTCGCCGGGCTCCAGCCCGAGCAGCGCCTGGTCGTAGGGAGCCGCCCACTCGGCGAGCCCGTAGAGCGGGCGCCGGGCCACGACGATGTTGCGCACCAGCAGCCCGATCACCGCCGCCGGCGCCAGCCGCAGGCGAACGTCGTCACGGGGCAGGTAGCTCTGCAGACGCTCGGCGAGGCCCATGCGCGCAAGGAAGTAATTGAGCAGCGGAAGCGCGCCCATGCGCTGGCTGCGCAGCTCGAACTGCTCTGGCGTTGCCTTCGTCATCGCGCTCCTCCTTGACGGCGGTCACGGTTATCTGTCAGTATATATGCTGACAGATACACAAGCAAGGACCACCAACCACGAAGCGAGGGTCATGCCGACTCGACTGGAGCGTTACGAGCGCGCCTACCGCGCCCTGGCCGCGGAGCTCGCGGAGCTCGGCTTCATCAGCCAGGGCAGCGTCGTGGTGCGCTACACCACCTGCGGCAAGGCCGGCTGCCGCTGCCAGGGCGACCCGCCGCGGCGCCACGGCCCCTACTACCAGTGGAGCCGGGCCGTGGCCGGCAAGACCGTGAGCCGCCGGCTCAGCGAAGGCGAGGCCAAGCTCTACCGCGGCTGGATCGCCAACCGGCGCCGCCTTGAGGAGATCGTCGCCGAGATGGAGCAGATCTCAGCGGCGGCGGGTGAGCTGCTCCTGCGTCCGGTGAGCTCGCCGAAGGCACCCCGGGCGGCGAAGCGCTGACCTGCAGGGGTGGGGGGCTATATGGCATATGCACTAACCTAATGATTCGATCTCTGCCCAAGCTTTCTCGTTCCACATGAGGCGCCTTCGTGGCGGACTCGCGAGCAGCGGGCCGAGCCGGGGAGCGGAGCGCAGGAAGTGCGAGGGCAGAAGTGGCCGGCCAAGCACGGCGAGCACGCTGTCACGCGCCTCCAGGAACTCTCTCCAGTGGCTGCGCCTCTGCGATCTCGAATCCCCAGGGGGGAAAAAGCTTTGCCTCGTCGATGAGGCGCTCGATGAGCAGCGCTGTGAGGAGCTTGCCCTCGATCCAGGCGCGCGCAGAAGCGTCGCTGCGCTTGGGCACGTGCCCCAGCTGAAACAGCGACTTGAGGCGCTTGAAGCACAGTTCGATCTGCCAGCGGGCGCGGTAGAGATCGAGCGCCTCCGCGACGCTGAGCACCTCGATAGGCAGCGAGACGAGCACGAAGATGTACTCGGCGAGCTCGAGCGTCTGAGGGCGCACCTCGGCCTGCCTCTTGGAGGCCCTGCGCAGGACCTTGTCTTTGGCCCGCTCGGCGGCGTAGCGGCTCTTTCTGATCGCGCAGAGGCGCACCGGCCAGAGCTCTCCGCCGGCCGCGAAGCGCACCGGCCACTCACCCGGCTCGTGGCCACGCAGGTCACGCAGGTGAGCCAGGATATCGAAGGGCACCTCCTCCTTCTCTTCGAGCAGCGGGAAGCTCGTGCTGCTGAGGCGCACGATCACGTCGCCCTTCGCCCGCAGCACGTGGGCGACGCCTTCGCGGTGGCAATACCCGCGATCCGCGAGGATGAGGTCCCCTTCCTCGACGGGGATGCGTTTGTAGGTCTCGCCGCCCCTCGCGTCGGTCACCTCATAGAAGTCGCAGCGCATCTCGGGGAGGCTGAGGGAGTAGTGGATCCGCCAGTCGGTCCCTGTCGCGCCCGGCTCGGCGACCGTGGTCGCATCGACGGCCCGCAGGCGGTGAGCCGCCGGCACCTTGAAGCCGGCGCGCGAGAAGCGGCTCGCCTCGAACATGCGCCGCGCCAGCTCGCCGAGCCACGCCTCGGAGGTGCGCAGGCGCTTCAATAAGGCCACGTCGCTGACCGCGGCAAGGCCCTGCGCCTGCGCCCGCGCCGTCGCCTGCTTGAGGGAGAGGCCGCTCGCCACGTGCAGCAGCAGAAGCTGCAGCAGCACGTCCGGGCTCGTGATCTCGCCGCGCGCCCGCCGCATCGCGCCCGTCTCCCGGGCGAGTTCCCGCCACTCAGCGGGGAGGAAGCTCGCAAGCAGCTCCCACTCTTCGTCCATGATCCTCTCGGCCATGGTCCAAAGGTACTCGATTGAGTAGAGCGAGTCAAGCTTTAGGTTAGTGGTTATGGGGCTATATGGTCAGCGAGAAGTGCGGAACGTCGGGTACGGGGTGGGGAATGTGTGCTGCACGAGCGCCCAGTCGGGCTCGCGGGGGTCGGCCACGGCCCGGCCGCGCGTGCGGTAGAGGCGCGCCTCAAGCTCGGCGTCGCCGATGCCCTCCGGCAGCGGCCAGGAGAGGCCCGCCTCGCCGAGCCGCGAGAAGGCCTCGGAGACCGTCGAGTTCGAGACGCCGATCGCCCGGGAGATAGCGCGCTTTCGAGAGTCCGGCCTCGAACTTGAGGCGTAAGATCTCCCTGATCCTTCGCCGGGACAGTCTCCTGCAGGCCACCGCGCCCTCCTCGTCCCGGTCTGGTCGAGGAGAGTCTGGCGACCTTTCTCCATACGCCGCTTCTATCGGCCCCCTAACGATTCCGCTACAGGCCCCAGAAGTGTTCGGCTTGCTTCGGAATCGGTGTTCGGCTTGGAGCGGAATACGCAGACAAGAGCCTGTTTCACTCGCGGCCCGTCTGCGGCCTGCCGATCGGCAACCTCACGAGCCAGGTCCTCGCCAACTTCTACCTGAGCCCGTTCGACCACTTCATGAAGCACGACCTGGGCCTGCGCTACTACGGGCGCTACGTGGACGACGTCGTGGTGCTCCACCCCGACCGCGCCTATCTGGCGGCCTTGGTCCCCGTGGCGGCCGACTACCTGCGGCGCGAGCTCGGCCTCACCCTCCACCCGCGCAAGATCTACCTGCAGCACTACGCCCACGGCGGCAAGTTCCTCGGCGTGGTCATCAAGCCCCACCGCACCTACATCGATAGCCGCACCAAGGGCAACTTCCAGGGCGCCATCGAGCGGCACAACCGCGTCGCCGAGGACCACCGGCCCACGCGCGCCGAGCTTCGCGGCAGCGTGAACTCGTACCTGGGCCTACTGGCGCACTACGACACCTATCGCCTGCGCCGGCGGCTCGTGCCGGAAGGCCTGTCGCCGTGATGGCGCAAAGCCGTGCGGGTGGACGCGGCGCTGCGCAAGGTCGTGCTCGAGGCGTAGGCGGCGGGCGGCGTTTGTCTCGCGTGGGCCCGCGGCACAGACGCGCACCGCGGCTCACGCGAGAAGGCGCTCATAGTCGTCGTGCGACCCCACCCAGATCCACGTGACCGTCTCTTTCTCGAGGATGCCGAGGGCGCGATAGCCTCGGGAGATCCTCACCGACCAGAGGTCTTCCTCGCGGTTGACGCACTTGAAGCGCAGCGAGGGGTGGAACGGGTTCCCGGCCCACAATGAGAAAGCCTTTCGGGCGCCCTGCCTCTCCGGCTCGCTGAGACGCGCGTACGCCGCCCAGAAGGCAGGCAGCGTCTTCGACCTCACAGCTCGTCGAAGTGAAGGGGCGCTGCGCGTCCGGCGGCTATCTCCCGTTTGGCCATGCGGGCCACCTTGACCAGGCCAAGCTGGGTCCTCTGGAAGAGCTCGTCCCAACGCACTTCGTCCTGGAGGTCCAGCAGGTACTCGCGCAGGTGCTCCACGACTTGCTCCTGCGCCGGATCGGGCAGCGACTCGATCATCTTGACCAGTGTGGCGATGGTGGTAGAGGACATCGTGTACTCCCCGAGCTCGGGAACCGCCTCGACCGCGGTCTTGGGGACCGGTCCAACTCTCCCTCCAGAGTAGCACGTGATTCAGAGCTTGGCGATGGCGCGCGCTTCCTTGCGACCCGGGCTTCAGCGCGACCCCACCCTCGCCGCGGCTGCGGCGCGAACCACGGGGCCGCTCCTGCCCGACCTTGCGTATGCCGCCATCCACGGCAGCCGAGCCGCGGGGCTGCGCAAAGTCGTGTTCAAGAGATAGGCGGGCGCCGCCGCCGGCACTTGCCTCGCCTGCGGAGCCGTGACCCGTGTGGGCGGCTACAGGTACTGACGATTCCGCGCTACGCTGCCCTGCGTTCCGCAGCCAATCGCCCTGGTGGTCCGGTGCCCAGGGACAGCACACCTCTCCCACTCCTCACAGCCGCTTCCCGAGTGATTCCTGAGAGGTGGGCCGACTGCGCGCAGCACTGCATCCTCGCTGAGCCCAGAGCGCGCACGCGCTGCTGCTCCCCGTGAGCGGCGCCGTGAAGTGCCCACTCCCCGCCGGTTGCCCAGTCGTGCGCAACGTCACTCGAGGCGATGCCAGACGGCGGCGAGCACGTCGGCGTCGCCGTCACGGCACGGGGCGGAGGCGGAGGGTTCCTCACGCCACCGGCTGGCGGCGGCGCGGCGGACGATCTTGGCGTGGATGGTGCCCGCAAACGGTGCGGTAGGCTGAAGCCGCCTGCACTCCCTTGCTGAGTAGCTGCATGGACGAATGGTCAGAAAGCCCGGACAGCACGCACCCTGTACGTGAGGTACTTGAAGTTGAGGCCCTGGTAGACGACGTCGAAGTACTGGTACCACGCGGCGCTCGCGTTGTCCTCGTACTCGGAGGAGCTCCAGTACCAGGGGTTTGAAGTGGTTTCGAAACCACCGATCGCGTCTCGATTGAGGTGCAGCATCTTCAGCTCATCCTTGCTGGGCAGGTACCAGTCGCTGTGGCCGCCGCCGCCGTGGGCCCGTGCCAGACCTGCCGCGTAGGTGCTGCCGGCGCCGTTCTGGGCGATGATCGCGTTGGTGTTGACCAGCCCGGTGCCGAGCGCTGTGCCTGTCCCTCCTGGTACGGATGTGTCCTGGTAGGCAGGCCGAGCCCAGATGATTCCCCTGCTTTGGTCGGTAGCGGCGGCAATCAGGCCGTGCGTCTCTCCGGCGACGTAGCCGGGGTCTCCGGGTTGAAGGATGTAGGCGAGGATGCCGCCCTGGTAGGGATCGCCGATCGCGATCTGCTCGCTGGGGGACGGCGAGGCGGACGGCGAGGCGGAGCTGCCGCCGCCGCCACTGTCTATCCCGCCGCCGCGCGTCACCGCCCAGAGCACGCCCGCCGCGGCGATCACGACGAACACGGCGACCCCCGCGAGCCAGGCGGTGCGTCGCCGGCGGGGCGCGCTGGAGCGCGGCCGCGGGCGCGGCTGCGGGCGTGGCGCGGACGAAGCCATTTGGCTGCCGGCAGCCGCAGCCGCAGGCCCCTGGCCGCCGGCAGGCGCGCCTGCGGCCCCCGGGGGAGGAGCTGAGGCTGTGGCGCCGGCTGTCGCAGCGGCGCCCACGGCGGGCACGCCGCAGTAGCTGCAGAACTGCACGCCGGGGTCGTTGGACTCGTTGCAGGTGCTGCAGCGCCAACGTGCGGCCCCGGCAGGGAGCGGCGGCGCGGCGGCGCGGGCCGTCGCCCGGTCGCTGCGGGAGGCGCCGCAGTAGCCACAGAACTGCATGTCCTGGTCGTTGGGCTTGAGGCAGGCGGCGCAGGCCCAGCCTGCGCCGGTCGCCGCCGCGGCCGGCGCTGCGGCGGAGGGCGCGCGGACAGGCTGCTGCGGAGGACGCGGCGCTTGGGCCGGCCCTGTCTCTGGAGGCTCCTGAGCCGGCGCGCCGGCCTGCCCCTTGCCCAGCGCCTGCGCGAGGCTTGCGACCGCCCAGCGGGCGGCCGCAGGGTCCATGGCTATGCGTTCGTGCAGGCGATCCGCCAGGCGCGCGACGACCGCGTCGATGGGCAGGGCGTCGGAGGCGCTGAGGAGATCGGCGACCACGCCCTCGCGCACGGCCATCGTCAGGCAGTGGATCTCGGCGTTCTTGCCGGGGGCCAGGTCGCGTAGATGCGCCTCGAGCCTGTCCGCGTCCTTGATGAGGCTGAGGCCGAACTCGTCGCGCAGCTTCATCAGCGTCTGGCGCACGGAGTCATCCACGGCGGTCCTCTCGAGCGCAGGTGAGGGCGGTGTCCGGCAGGGCCTCATCGTATCCAACATTGCGCAGGGCACCAAGCAGGTGGATGGGATGATCCCGCCTCCTCCGGCGCGCCGGTCGCAGAGCAAGCGGATGATTGAGACTGGGACCTCGAGCAGGTCAAGCAGCCTTCTCTGCGGCTCGGCCAGCTCCAGCGGGAAGCCGATCCTCTCCTCGCCTCGCATGAGCTCCTGCCGGCCCACCGCGTCGAAGGCTTGGACCGCGCTGGACTCTGGGACCGGCGCTCATCTCCAAGAGGTCACGTTCAGCGACCCGATTCACGGCTGGGCCGTGGGCGACGCCGGGACCGTCCTTGCCACCATCGACGGTGCCACTTGGACCAAGCGGCGTTCAGCAGCGTCGATCCCGAAGTGCTCCCGGCGGCCGTCGAGGGACCAAATGCCGCCGACAGGCTGCGACTCGTGGACCTCGAAGCCTTTGCCGGCCGCGCGAGGGCAACGCCAAGGGATACTCCCCGTGCACGAGCGCCGCCACAACGAGCGCCTCTGCAAGCACGCGGACCGCCTCATGCCTCATCGCCGGCAGTACAGGTACCAGCTCAATCGCGGGCACCCGGCGCATTCGGAGTGGACGTTGCAGGCGGACGGCAGTGAGCGGCAGGCGGAGATGCGGCCCGCGGTGGCCGGCAGGCGCGTCAGCCAAGATGGCTGCTGCTGTGAGAAGCGTTCGCGCACCCGAGTCAAGTTCCACTGCCGCCATGCCGACCATAGTAGGGTTCCGTGCGCGGGCCGAATCCAAGGAGCGTCATGCCGAGCTGTCCGTCGTGCTCCAGAGCGGTCGCCGTCGGCGTGCCTTTCTGCGGCTACTGTGGCGCAGCGATCGGCGGTCCCGCCCCCGGCGTCCGGAGGTCTCTTGCGGCCGATGGGGCGCTGCCGAGCTGCTGGACCTGCCCGCTGTGCAGCGTCGAGAACACCGCCGAGACCCAGTTCTGTCGCTCCTGCGGCGCATCGCGTGCAGTGCCGGCCGACACCGCGGTCGCGCCGCCGCCCATTGTCAGTACCCCGCGCTGGCGCTGCGCCGGGTGCAATCAGGTCAATGATCCCGCCGCACAGTTCAGCTACTACTGCGGCGCGCCTGCGGTGACCGTCGTCGCATCCGCCGCCAAAGCATCACCCGCACCGAGCACCTCTGCCGCCGCTCCAGCCCCTCCGACACTCCGCCCCACGAGCCCGGCTGTCGGCGTCGCGCCCGTGCCGGCAGCGACTCGCTCCGGCGGCATGAGCGCTGGCGTGTGGCTGGTCGTGGCCGGCGGGCTGCTCGTCTTCGCCATGAGCTTCGTCGCTTGGGGTGCGTACAGTGAGAACCTCGGAGGCGGTTGGTCGCCTTGGAATTGGCAGTTCGATGTGGGGGTCTATCAGTGGACGGGCCTGTGGCCGCCCAACTTCCCCGACTTCGCGGCATATGAAGGCTGGCGTGGATGGCCCGCGCCCGGTCTGTACGTCGCGTCCATGCTGATGACGGTCCTCTGTGTGATTGCGGCCATCCAGGCCTTGCGGAGGGGGCTCGCCGGGGCGGCTGTGAGCGGCAGCGTGCTCCGTGGCTTCGGCATCGCCGCCTTGGTGGTGTTCATCATGTTGGCTGTCTACTGGGCCACCCCCCAGACTGGCGCAGCCTGTACATCAGCGACATGGCGATGATGGTCGGCGCCGTGTTCATCGCCGTCGGCGGCACGCTGCTGGGTCCTGCGCCGCCTCGGACTGTCGTCGCCCCGGGGCTCGTGGGCACCACAATCCCCAAGGGATCCGCGCCCGGCATCGGCATTGCCGGATTCATCCTGGCCACGTGCAGCGCCGTGGGCGTGGTGATTTTGCTCACCCTGTCGCTCGGAGTCCTCTGATGACCTTGGGACTCACCCTGCTTCTCGTCTCGTTGGCGGCGAGCATCCTCGGCTTGGCCCTCTCGTGGATCGGACTCGCCCAGGCCAGGCGCCAAAGCACGCGCGCGGGGCTCAGTCTCGCCGGCATCATCATCGGGGGGTTCGACCTGGCCGGCGTTGCCGCCATTGCCGCGATACTCGTATACAGCGGATTCATCGATACGGGCTCGAGCGACGGGGACCCTTCCCTAACCGCGATCTCCTTCTGCAACGCCAGCCGTGGCTGGGTGGTGGGCGAGGCGGGCACCATCCTCGCCACCACGGACGGCGGCGTCACCTGGAGTGCGCAGAGATCGGGGAGCAGCGCGGGGATCAACGGCATCACCTTTAGCAACGCCTCCCACGGGTGGGCGGTTGGCGATTCCGGGACCATCCTCGCAACCAGTGACGGCGGCCGTACCTGGATGGCGCAGCAATCAGGGACCACCGTCGACCTCTGGGACGTCGCCTTCGGCGACTCCAAACATGGCTGGGCCGTGGGCAGTGATGGAAGGCAAATCGAGGGCACGATCCTTGCCACAAAGGACGGCGGCCGCACCTGGATAGCGCAACCCTCTGGGACCACGCAGGACCTCCACGCAGTTGCCGTCTCAGACAACACTCACGGCTGGGTTGTGGGCGAGCAGTGCCAGATCTTCGCCACTGCCAACGGCGGCCACACGTGGAAGCTGCCCTGGGAGGCGCCGACCTCGACCTGGAACACGGACCTCCAAGACGTTGCCTTCATCGACGCGATGCACGGCTGGGCGGTGGGTTGGGCTCCGTGGACAACGACAGTGAGGCGGCCGCCATCCTCGTCACCACCAACGGAGGAGCCACTTGGAGCAAGCAGAGCTCGGGCGGTTTTGAGAGCGTCCAGGCGGTCGACTTCGTCAGCGCCACTCACGGTTGGGCTGTCGGCAACGGCGGGGCCATCCTCGCCACCACGAACGGCGGGGCCAGTTGGAGCTACAGTGATCCGTGGAAGGCGCGAACCTCTCCCGGGTCGTCATCACCGACGCTGTCCATGCCTCCACATTGGGCTTCGACCTTGACACACGCACGGGCGTCAACCTCGCCACCACCAGCAGAGGCGATTGCGCAGATGGCTTTGATGCTGCGGAGCGAACCCGGCACGGTCACATGGCCCCGAGCAGAATCCGCCCGGGAACCACACCGTTGTGGAGGGCGACGTCGTGGATGACTCCGTACGCCGAACGCCGATCGAGCTGCGCGACGAGCACGGCCTGAGCCTGCTCCGGGATCCAGACAAGCTCGAGGCCCATCTGCGCGACTTGGCGCCGGGCAAGCACGCCGAGATTCATTGCCTCGTCTCAGCAGTACGCGAAGGAGTGGTGGCCGGTCTTGCAGGTGCGACCGAGGGCATGCCTGTTGCTGCGGTCATTGCGCGCCTCGCCCAGCGCCTACACGACCGGCTCGCGATGGATGAAAGCGCAGCGAAGTGGGCGGTTGAAGGCCTCGCGATCGCGATGGGCCGCCTGCAGATTCGCAGTACGCCCGTCGCGACGGAGGGTCGAGCGGCTGTCCCAGACGAGAAACCGGAACCGATCGCTGCGAACCCCCCGCGCAACCAGCCTCCTGCCGCCAAGCGCGCTGCACCCCGGAAGACAGCCAGGCGGCAGCCACGGGCAGTGGGCAAGTGGGTCAGCCTTGACGCCCACGCGACCTACACCCGGCTCATCATCACGGACTGGGGGCCGCAGGGTCTTCGCGTCCTCATGTTCGAACGTGCCGACGAATCAGTGCCCTCAAACTGTTGGGCGTTCACGAGGACGGCCCCGAACCGCTACGAGTCATCTGGACGACGACGCCTGTCGTTGGCGGCAGTAGACAGAGATTCGCTTGAGTTGGGAGGCGCGCACTACCGGAGAGCCTGAGAGGCCGCAGTGCCGTTGAGATCTTGGCGGCTGCTCGTCCAGGCTCTTCACCGCTGCCATGGCCTTCACCCGGACCATCCGGGCTCGGCGCTTCCTTTCCCCCTCCTTTGCAGGCGGGATCGCTGACGCGACGCGGCGGACTTCGCTTGACGCTACGGAGCGCTCAGTCGAGGGCTTCCCCCGCAAGGGCTCTTGACGCTGGGCTTCGAGCGGGCCCGCTTCCCGGCGCGGCCGCCGGCCTGCTACCGGGCCTCTTGGCAGCTACCCGGATCGGACTCACGCCGGCAGGCGACGACGAGCCTCTCGTTGTCGCTTCACCGGAAGGGCGTCACCTCCAACTGGCGGGGCGCACAGGGATGAATGGTCAGAACGACCGGACGGCACGCACCCTGAGCGTGTTGCCCTTGGGGCTGCTGCCGTTCTGGGGGCCGTCAGCGAAGCCCTGGTACCCCGCGGAATCCGCGTCGACCGGGTACTGGGAGGAGCCCCAGTACAATGGCGACGAAGAAGTGGTGTCGAATCCACCGATAGCCTCACGGTTGAGGTACAGCTTGTTCATCTCGTCGAAGCTGGGCAGATACCAGTCGTCGTAGCCGCCGCCTTTGTAGGCGCGCGCCAGGCCTGCCGCGTAGGAGGTGCCGGCGCCGTTCTGGGCGATGATCGCGTCGGTGTTGGCCGCGCCGGCGCCGATCGCCGTGCCGAGCACCCCCGCAACGGAGGACTCCCAGTACGGTTCGGTCGCCCACTGGATGCCCGAGCCGTCGTCCTGGTCGGCTGTGGCGGCGATTAGGCCGTGCGTCTCTCCGTCGACGTAGCCGGGGTCGCCGGGCTGGAGGATGTAGGCGACGATGCCGCCCTGGTAGGGATCGCCGATGGCGATCTGCTCTATTGGGCTTGGCGAGAGAGATTGCGTCGGCGAGTGCTTCGGTGTCGGCGAGTGCTTCGGTGTCGGCGAGTGCGTCGGTGTCGACGTGTGCGTCGGCGGCCGCCTCTGCACGCGCACCACAGCCACCGTGCCGCCCGCGGCGATGACCGGTATCAGGATGGCTACGGGGATCTTCCAGCCCGTGCCGCCCACCAATCCAGCCAGGAGGCCTTTGCCTGCTGTGCCGCCTGCGGCGCTCATGCCGCCGCCGGATGCAGCCCCGCCGCCGCCCGGCGAGGACCCTCCGCCGCCAGCGTTGGCGGTGCCGCCGCCGCCCGGGGAGCTCGCGGGCCCGGGCGGCGGCTGCGCCGCGGCCGGCGAGGGCGGCCGCAGGACGCCGGTCGCAAGCAGCACCGCGGGAGCCGCGACGGAGGCCGCCGCGGCGGCTCCGCAGGAGCCGCAGAAGGAGGTCCCCTCCTTGAGCGGCGCCCCGCAGAGCGCGCAGCGCGGGGCCGCCTCGGTGTCCGTGCTCTCGGTGAAGGAGACGCCGCAGCGCGCGCAGCCGGCCGCGCCGGCGCCCAACGGCTGCCCGCAGTTGGGGCAGCGGCCGGGCGCGCCGTCGCCAAGGCCCGCGATGAGCACGCCGGCGGCGGCATACGGGAGGGGGCGCACCGCGGCTGCGGTATCCGCGTCTGCGGAGGGGCCCGCCGGACGCCCGACGTCGAGGCGCACGCCGCAACTGCCGCAGAACCGGGCGGCGTCCGCGAGCATACGGTGGCAGCGGGGGCACTCAGGCATGGCGGGCCTCCCGGGACGATGTGCTGAGCCGGGCTTCGCCGGCGCTCGGGACCGTCATCAGGCGAAACGCAGGAGATTGGCGGCCGTGCACGCGCGGGAGGCGCTTTGCCGCCCGCGTCGCGAGCCGGCCGGCCGCGAGGACGCGGAGGTGCCCGAGCAGGCCCGGCGCCGGCCGGCACGACGCGCCACCGCTGGCCATGCGGACCTGGTGGCGCTGCGCTGGTGGCGCGCCACCACAGGCGTGCCTGCTGCGCATGTGAAGCATCGACAGACCCCTCCCGATCCCGGAGTCGCTGCGGTCACTACTATGGTCGACTGAAGGCGGGCTGGACTTGAGCGCAGCGCATCCGCTGGCGCGCACTCTGCCGTCCCACAGAGGTTGGCCTTGCTCAGCGTTAACAGACGAGACAGATCGCCCCAGGACTCACGACTCAGCTGCCGTGAACCGCGGCGAACGTGACGTCAGCGCCGACGCTCGGCCCGTGGTCGTTCCAGAGCCGTCGCATCAGGTGTCGCATCCGGTCTTCAACTGGTCACAATTGGTATGCGAGGGCGACCCAGGTGTACGTGGTCTGTTGCCCGTCGGTCGTGACGACGATCACCTTCATGTCGCGGGGAGTGTTGTAGCCAATATCGTCAGCGAGCCGGCAGTGGACGACGGGGGCACCCGTGTCGCTCGTCTCCATGACGATCTCGCGGTCGGTCACCTCCGTGTCGCCCACCCAGAGCTCACACGCCGCGGGATCGACCGACACGCCGTTGTCCTCGAGCCCCGCGTAGACGCTCCCTTAGTCGTTGCCGTACTGCTGCATGATCGCGCCCTCCCCGAACGGCGCCACGCCCGTGATGACGGGCGCCGGTTCTGCGGCCGTGGGCGCCTCTGTCACCGACTCGCTACGCGTCGGCGTCGGGAGTGAGGGTGAACCTCCGCCAGATAGCGGAGCCAACGCACACGGGAAGGCGGCCTGCACGCAGCGGGTCGCGCCGCATTCAAGTTCGCCCCCTCGACGGTCGACCATAGTAGCGACGAAAGGCAGACCGGACTCCGGGAGGGCACATGCCGAGGCTTCATTCACGCGGTAGGCGCTTGGACGGCGCCGCGCCGCCCACGCAGCACGGCTATGTCCGGACAGCCAGCGGCCGCAGGTCGTGCCGGCCGGTGCCGGGCTTCCCCGCTCACCGCCACGCCGTCGTGGGCGCCCGGATTGCGACGCGCGCGGCAGCGCCCTGCCATCAGGCACACAGCGTTCGATCCCGGGCGCCGGGCCCCACGGCGGTCCTGAACGCTCGCGGGGCGCTGCGCAGCGCCCCGCCCCGGAAGGCCCACCATGCCTGAGTGCCCCCGCTGCCACCGCCTCCTCGCAGACGCTGCGCGGTTCTGCGGCACCTGCGGCGCGCAGGTCGACGCCGGACATCCGGCGGCCTCCCCAGCGGGAGCGGGGACCGCGCCCACAACGCCGCTGCTTTCGAACGCTGCCGCCGGCCACGGCGCTCCAGGCTACGGCTCCGCCGCACAGAGCCGCTGCCCCAACTGCGGGCTGCCGCTGGGCGCCGATGCGGCCGGCTGCGCACGCTGCGGCGTCTCCTTCACCCAGAGCGCGGACACCGAGGCGGAGCCGGAGGAGGCCCCGCGGTGCGCGATCTGTGGGGCGCCGCTCAGTGCGGATGTCTCCTTCTGCGGCTCCTGCGGAGCCGCCGCGGCGGCCTCCGTCGCGGCCCCCGCGGTGCTACTTGCGACCGGCGTGCTGAGGCCGCCCACTCCGGCCCCGGCGCCTGCCGTGCAACCGCCGCCGGTGCCCGGAGGTGGCGGGTCCTCACCCGCCGGCGGCGGCACCTCGTATGCAGGCGGCGGCGGGGCGTCGCCGGGCGGCGGCGGTTCGTCCGGCGGCGGTGGCGCGCCCTCGCCGGGCGGCGGCGGGGTGGCGTCGTCCGGAGCAGGCGGCGCCAGCGCCGCGGGCGGCACAGCAGGCAAAGGCCTCCTGGCTGGACTGGTGGCCGGCACGGGCTTGAAGATCCCCGTAGCCATCTTGATAGCGGTCGTCGCCGTGGGGACTACTGTGGGCGTCGTGCGACTGGTCAACCGGCCGACGCCACCGACACCGCCACCGACGCCGACGCGCAGCGAGTCGGTGACAGAGGCGCCCACGGCCGCCGAACCGGCGCCCGTCATCACGGGCGTCGCGCCGTTCGGAGTGTACGCGCCGCTCGGAGGACATGGAGACTGGGTGGACCAGGAGTACGGCGTCCCGTATACGCCGGGATTCGGCCCGTACGAGCTTCCGAATGTCTATGCGGGACTTGAGAACAACGGAGTCTCCATCGATCCCGGCCAGTGCGAGCTCTATGTGGATGATGAACGGGTGAGCGATGCGGAAGTCGTCCTTGAGACCAGCAGCGCAGGCTGGCCGGTCGTCCATTTCCGGCTCGCCCGGCCAATTGACGAGTTCTTCCACATTGTCCGATTGATCATCGTTTCGACCGACGGTCAACGCGACACCTGCGAGTGGGACCTTGGCGAGGGAGAAAACTGACGAGGGCTACCACCGTCTCTGAGTGATCATCGATTCGACCGACGGTCAACGCCACACCTGCGAGTGGATCATGTGCGCATGGAGAGGTCTCTGGGGCGCTTATCCCAGGCATTGCCCTGGCCTTCATCGATTCCAGCTACGCTTGGGCAGTGGGGGACTTCGGCACGACTCGCCGCGGCGCCCAGAGCCAACCGAGCCAGCTCGTCCACTCGGCGTGCTCGCAACTGCTGTGCGGCGCCTCCGTGCTGTCGATCGGCGGCTCGAACGTGTTTGCGGGTGCGGCGGGAACGCAGATACTGGTGATCCGCTCTGGCTCGGGGCGGGTCACTGCCCATGCTGCTCAAGTCCTCGATTCCGAGCTCTATCCCGCCGCCAGGCCGGTGGTCGCCTGCTCGCCGAGCGGCGAGCGCGTCGGCCATGCGGTCAAGTCGGGTTCGCTCGGGTTCGGCGGGTCCGGCGGCGAACCCGCCGGGTCACCGACGCTCGAGGTGATGAGCCCGGAAGGCGGCCATCGCTGGCCCTGACGGCGCCCAAGAGCACTGTGCAGACGCTGAGCTTCTCGCCGCACTGCGCCTTCGTGACCTACGACTCCGTGGATGCGGAGCATCCCGAACGCGGCACTGTGCGGGCCCGGACCACCGACGGCCCATCGGCGCGCAAGCTCACGGGCACGGCGCAGAGGCCGGCCTGGCGGCCGGATCCGGCGCTGTTGATCGGGGAATCAGTGGTGCCCGCTCGACAGATCCTCTGGCCGGCGGGCCGGCGGGTGTGGATCGCCCACCTCGCGCTGCGTCAGGGTCCGCGGTAGACCTCCACTCGTGCGTGGTTGGCGCCGATCACGGGATCGGCGTTGTCGTTCACGAGGATGCCCCACTTCTGCGAGCCTGAGCATGTGTTGCCGGTCACGGAGCCGCTCGCGTTGTCCATGAACAGGATCCCGTAGCCGCCGTTCGAGGTGCAGATGTTGTCCTTGACGGTCGCCACCGCGAACCTGGCGACGCAGATCCCTCCCCGGTTGTGGTACGTCGTGCTGTTCCTCTCGCAGCGGCTGGAGAGGATCTCGACGTGCGCATGGCCGGTCACCATGATGCCGACGACGTTGTTGCGTGCGCAGACGGCGTCTGTGATCTCGGCATGGGCATGGTCGTAAACGACGATGCCGTGAGTCTCGTTCTCGGCGCAGCTTGCGGCCTTGACGTGGCTGACGGAGTCCCGGTCGCAGGCGATGCCCTCGCACGCGTTGCCGTTGCAGGTCGCGCCGTCGATCGTGCACTGCGCGCTGTCGGTGACGTAAACGCCGTTCCAGTTGTCCGAGCACGTGATCCCGCTCAGGGTCGCGGTCGCGTCATCCATGATGGTGATGCCGTTCGCCTGTGCCGCAGCCAAGTTGCCGGAGCTGACCACGTCTCGCGCGGTCAGCCTGGCTTGCTCGCCGACCGCGAAGCCTGCTTGCCCGTTGCCCGACGCCGTGCAGCCGTCGAGCTCCGTCTGGCTCGAGCCGGCGATCCGCAAGCCACTCTCGCCGGCGTTCACGAAGCGGCAGGCGCGGAGCTCGGCGCGGGAGGCAAGCACGCGCACGGCACTGTCGGTGGTGCTGAGCGGATCGCCGTCCAACTTGAACGTGAGGTCCGCGGCAGAGAACCGGGCCACCGACGCGCTGACCGTCAGGGCTCCGCCGGAGCCGGTGTCGGACAGCAGGATGGTGGTCTGCGTTGATCCGGCTCCCTTGAGCGTCAGAGAGCGATCGACCGTGAGTCCGCCGGAGATCGTGTACTCCCCTGGGGCCAGCTCGATGGTCGCGCCGTCCGCGGCCGTGAGCACGGCCTGCCCGAGCGACTCGTCTGCGCTCCCGTCGGGGGTGACCCGGTAGGAGGTGAGCCCGGGAGAGCTCGAGCCGGTCCCCTGTGCCGAAGAGGAGGCGGAGGACCCGTCGTGGCCGACCCCTCGCTCCTGCAGCACGTAGTAGGCGACCGTCCCCACGCACGCAGCGACGGCGATCGCAACCGCCACGATGATCGCCCGGCGACCTGCCCTGCGGCCGGCCGGCGGGACGGCAAGCGTCGGAGCGGATGGTCCGGGGGGGATCAGGGCGCCCGGTGCTCCAGGGGCAGGGTCCGTTTGAGTTGCGACGGGCGGTCCGGGGACGGCGCGCGCCGCCTGCGGTCCATGTGAGATGGACCGGCTGGCCTGCGCCGGCCGCGGAGTCGGTTCGACGCCGGGGAGCAGCGCGCCTCCCGTGACCGGCGTGGGCCCAGAGGGGCTCTGAGGGGCGACGGCGCCACAGTACCCGCAGAAGCCGGCGGCGAGCTCGTTTGTCCGGCCGCAGGTGAGGCACGCCCAGCCTTTGACCCCGGCGACCGGCGTCGGCGCCGCGGCGCCGACGCCGGTCGCGGACACGTCCTTGACGGCACCGCAAGCGAGACAGAACTCAGCGGTGATATCGCTGTTCTCGCCACAGTGCGAGCAAGTCCAGACAGCGGCCGTCGAAGACCCGGCGTGCGGCGTGTCGTCAGGCTGCCCGTGCGCCTCTGGCCCGAGCCCTGAGAGAGTCGCGCCACAGTGGCCGCAGAAGCCTGCCCCCGCACGAATGACCCTTCCGCAGGCAGAACAGCGCATCAGACACCTCCTTGACTTTCGATTCCCGAGCGCATGCCCGAGGGTGATGGTGTTGTTTTCGGCATGCGTATCGCGGGACTGGAGTTGTGATCGGACAGGCCGTTCCTCTGGGCGATATGCGGAGCGATGACTCCACCCGCGTTCGGCCGCCCGAAGGGAGCTTCCCGGCCCGTCCTTGGCGGAGCGACGCATCGGGCTCGAAGGCCTCGTCGCTCCCGACTCCAGTCCCGGGAGCCGGTTGCCGAAAACAGAGGGGAAGCGTCATTCGTCGGGCCCACGTTGACAGGGAGGTACCATGCCCGTCTGCACGTCTTGCTCGAGAGGCGTCCGCGCAGGCGCGGAGCTCTGCTACTCGTGCGGCGTGGCGGTCGGCGCGAAGCGCGCGGGCGGTCCCGCATCGCCGCTGCGTGCAGCCCTGCAGCGCGCGCCGGGACGTCCGCGTCGGCAGGGAAGAGTTGTGTCGGAATCCGCGTCCGGGCAGGCCTCGCGGTTCTGCTCGTCGGTGCGGCACTGCTGACCTGGGGCCTGGTGGGTGGCAACACGATAGAAGTCTATACCACCTTGGCGTGGGCCGGCGGAGTGGTGATGATCGTGGGCGTCTCCCGAGCAGGCCCAGGGCCTGCCCCCCGACGGGCGCAGCGACCTCTACGCCCTGGGCGTCGTGCTTTACGAGGCGCTCACCGGGCAGGTACCCTACGAGGGCGACACCCTGGGCGCGATCCTCGCTCGCCACATCACCGCCCCGGCGCCAGCCGTCTGCGCGCGCAACCGCGAGCTGCCGCCGGCCATGGACGGGCTCATGCGCACCGTCCTTGCGAAGCGCCCCGAGGAGCGCTTCCGCAGCGGCGATGCGTTGGCCGCGGCTCTGCGCGCGGGGCCGGGGTCGAGGAGGTGAGGGGCTCGTGACGGGTGCGGGATGCGCAACCGGGTACAGCAGGAGGCGCAGGATTCTGAGGGCCTGTCGCGGCCTTCGGCCTCGCAGCGTGCATGCCGGGAGCAGTGCAGCGGAGCCTGAGGCAGCTCGGGCAGCGCGAGGATAGAGGGGACGCAGTGCCGGTCTGTCGATCCTGTGAGCGTGACGTCCATGACGGCGCGAGCTGCTGCGGGTACTGCGGAGCGACTCTGACGGGCCCGGGCCCCGGAGCTGTAGCGGCGGAAGCGCCGCCACAGGGCGCCGACGGCGGCTATTGGACGTGCAGCCAGTGCAGCTCAGAGAACGGCGACGCAGCCCTCTTCTGCCTCGTGTGCGGCGCCCTTCGGGCCGAACCCGCGACCATCGCTCGAGTGCCGCCTCCTTCGCCACCGGCCGGCGCCGCCCGTTGGCCGTGTACGACCTGCGGGCAGGCCAACGATGCCGCCGTCCAGTTCTGCACCTACTGCGGCGTGGCCGGCGGGCCGGTCCTCGTCGAACCCGAACCAGCGCCACAGGTCTCACAGCCCGCCGACGCGGGAGTCGGCCCTCTGGCGCCGCACCCGACCGCCTCCGTCCGACCGCCGGCGCCCACGCAGCAGGTCACTTCGGCAGCGCCCGTGGCTCCGATGCATCGAGGGCCTCGCCGAGCCGGCATGACTCTCGGAGTCTGGCTCGTCATGCTCGGGGGCTTCCTGGTCTTCGCCATGAGCCTTGGAAGCTGGCGTGGGCTCTGGCCGTCGAGCACAGCAGCGCAGTCATGGGGCAACTGGGTGTATGTGGGGCTGCTCTTCGGATGGACGACTTCGAAATGCCTCTGCCTCGTGGCCGTTGTCCAGGCTCTGAGGAGGGGACTCGCAGGGACTCGCGTGAGCGGCCGCGCGCTGCGCAACTTCGGCCTGGTTGCGCTCGCCTTCATCGTCGCGCTGCCGGTGTACCGGTGGGCTGTGTGGAGCATACCGGGCGCAGTGAACGCCACCGAGCTCTTGGCGCTGATCGGCGCCCAACTGATGATCTTTGGCGGAATGCTGATGGGTCCGGCGCCTCCCAGCACGTCGCGTCCTTCGGTTCGGCCCACGAGCGTGCGCTGACATCACGCTCGCGCTCGCGGCGAGCTGCCGGGACGAGTGCGCAACTGTCCGACACCCAAGGGCATCGCAGTCGCAGGCGAGACAGGCAGAGCTCGGCCTTCACGACAAGCCGAACAGCCGTCGGGGCGAGAGACTGGAAGACCAGCCGTCGCGACCCTCTTGCCAATCTGCGAGAACGTCGCCTCGCCGTATCGAAGTGGTCGTCTTCGATGACCGACCGGGCCTGCGTCACGGCATCGCCGAACTGCTCCTCGGGACCACTCGGCAGCGCCGCGCGCGCTTCTTCAGGAAGGCGCGCACGTCAGGAATCCGCCTGTCTCGGCGATGCGCCTGGGCATCACGGGTTGCGCGTCGCTAGCAGGATCCCATAGGCGTGGGCGTGGTGCCAGCATGGTCCCTCCAAGTCCGGATCTTCCCGGCAGCGCTGGTACCTATGGTCGGTGGGCGTAGAGAGGAACTTGAATCGCCGGGACCACGGAATTCGCGTGTAGTGTCCCGTCGCGACGTACGCGAACGGCAGGGTCGGCTGCCTGCTCGGAACAGCTGCGAGCCTTCTTGACACGAGCACAAGCGGATGTGGGGCTTCTGGAGCCCTCGGGGTGACAAGGGAATCCCGGCGGAGGCGTTCGCCCTCCCGATTCACACCCGGGCAGTCCCAGCCGAGATGTCTGGCACGCGCGACTGCGAGCACCGGCGCCCTCGGCCGACCAGCCGCCAGCATGTCAGGCACATCGGACCAGCGTCCCCAAGCGCGCCGAGCCTTCTCTCAGAGGGGCCCACGCCGGCGCCAGAGACGAGCTCACCACACTACTCACGGACCTGCGGACGAGCGCGGGTGCATGTCCCCCGCTGGGAAACTCAAGTTTCGCGCGCCGCCCGTCGATCATGGTCATGACGCTGGCAGTGACGCCGGCGCACGGGAGGGGCCAATGCCGGTGTTGGCAACACGCAAGAGGCGAGCAAGAGGAGCCGCGCTGCCCCCAGAACCCTGCCACGTCGAGATAGCCGGCGGCGCGGCGCCGTGCGCGCAGGCGCTTCATGTGCACCTGAGCCGCGGCCACTCTTGCGCGCCACACTCAACGTGCCGGCCAATCGTCCACGAGGCCCAGTTCGGCACATTGTCCCAGGGGGTCCGCCATGCCTGAGTGCCCCCGCTGCCACCGCCTCCTCGCGGACGCTGCGCGGTTCTGCGGCGCCTGCGGCGCGCAGGTCGACGCCGGACCTCCGGCGGCCTCCCCGGCGGGAGCGGGGACCGCGCCGGAAACGCCGCTGCTCCCGGACGCCGCCAGCGGCCCCCGCGCTCCGGGCTACGGCTCCGCCGCGCAGAGCCGCTGCCCCAACTGCGGGCAGCCGCTGGGCGCCGGCGCGGCCGGCTGCGCGCGCTGCGGCGTCTCCTTCACCCAGAGCGCGGACACCGAGGCGGCGCAGCCGGAGGAGCCCCCGCGATGCGCGCTCTGCGGGGCGCCGCTCAAGGAGGGGGCCTCCTTCTGCGGCTCCTGCGGAGCGGCGGCGGCGGCCTCCGTCGCGGCCCCCGTCGTGCTGCTCGCGACCGGCGTCCTGCGGCCGCCCTCGCCGGCCACGCCGCCCCCGGTGCAGCCGCCGCCGGGGCCCGGAGGGAGCGGATCCTCGCCCGCCGGCGGCGGCACGGCCAACGCCGGCGGCGGCGGGTCCTCGCCGGGCGGCGGCGCTTCGTCCGGCGCAGGCGGCGCGCCCTCGCCGGGCGGCGGAGGCACCTCGTATGCCGGCGGCGGCGGGGCCTCGCCGGGCGGCGGCGGGGTGGCGTCGTCCGGAGCAGGCGGCGCCGGGGTGGCGTCGTCCGGAGCAGGCGGCGCCGGGGTGGCGTCGTCCGGAGCAGGCGGCGCCGGCGCCGCGGGCGGCACAGCAGGCAAAGGCCTCCTGGCTGGACTGGCGGCCGGCACGGGCTTGAAGATCACCGTAGCCATCTTGATAGCGATCATCGCCGTGGGGACCACTGTGGGCGTCGTGCGACTGGTCAACCGGTCGACGCCACCGCCACCGACGCCGATCCACTCGCCATCGGCCACCTCGTCTCCAACGCAGTCTCCCATGGTGGAGACGGAGGCCGCCGAACCGGCGCCCGTGATCACGGGCGTCGCGCCATACGGGTACGGCGCGATCATGGAGCAGGAGCAGTACGTCAACAGCTGGGGGAGCGTCTACGCGGAGCTCGAGGACAACGGCGTGTCGGTCGATCCCGCCCGATGCGAACTGTGGATCGACGGCCAACGCTGGAGCGTCTCGGAGGTCCTTATCGAGAGTGACAACGCCGGCTCGCCGGTCGTTCGCTTTGTACCGATAGATGCCATCTCCTATGTCAGCCCCCATGACGTGGAGGTGATCATCGTGTCTTCCGACGGGCAGCGGGCCACGTACGCGTGGACCGGAGGAGGCGAACAAGGGTAGATTGGGCGACCGCAACCTGGCACAGCGGACAGCCGCTCTTGCGTGGTCCGCCCCGTCTCCTCCTCTCACGGCCTGCAGAGTGGCAGCACGTGCGTGCATTCGACGGACGATGCCCAGGGCCCCCTCCCGCATCGCTCTCGGCAGTCGCGGTGCTCGTGGTGATTGTCGCGCTCGCCGCAGTCTCCGTGCCGAGACTGCTTCGCAGCGATCCAGCACCGACGAGCGGCGGAGGTCAATCAACGCGCAGCGGACGTCCATGGAGCGCGCAGAGTTCGGGGAGCAGCGCGCAGCTCAACGCCGTGGCCTTCAGCGACGCCACCCACGGCTGGGCGGTAGGGACCGTCGGCACCATCCTCGCCACGACGGACGGCGGCGTCACCTGGAGCAAGCAGAACTCGGGGAGCGGGCTGAGGCTCACCGGCGTCACCTTTGCCGACGCCACTCACGGCTGGGCGGTGGGCGACGACGGCACCGTCCTCGCCACCACCAACGGCGGCGAGTGAGCATGCGGGCCGGGTAGAGCGGAGAGGAGACTTGCACGGTGACAGCGACCCAAGCGGTGTTTGCCGGACAACCGTACCAATGTGGAGGGCCAAAGCGTGGATAGCTCTGTACGCCAGACGCTGATCGAGCTGCGCGAGAAGTACGGCCGTGCCTTGCTTGAAGACCCCGGCAGACTCGAGGCCCATCTGCGCGACTTGGCGCCGGGCAAGAACGCCGAGATCCACTGCCTCGTCTGCGCGGTGCGCGAGGGCGTGGTGACCAATCTGGAGACCGCCTCCGACGCCCTGCCCATAGATGCCGTCATCGCGCGCCTCGCCGACAGCTTGCGCGAGCGACTGGCCATGGACCCACAGGCCGCGCGTTGGGCGGTCGATAGCCTGGCGTTCGCACTGGGATTGGCGAAACCGCAGCCACACTCAGGGACGCGAAGTCCCGGCGGGGGACGGACTGAGGGATCGACTGAGACGGATCGCGACACGACGGGCCAAACGGCAGCGACCGCGCAGAGTCTGACAGCCGAGGGTTCCCCGGTAGAGCAGTCCCGCATCGCGGAGCCCGCTGCGCGACCGGCGGCCCCGCAAGCGCAAGCGCCGGTGTCGCAGGCGGGCACCTCCGGCGATCCTCTCCCCGCAGGGAACCGAGACTGGCGCCGGCGGTCGAGCACGAGAGTCCTCGCCTACGCTGCTATCGCGGTCGTCGTGGCCGCTGCCGGCCTGCTCGTCTCCCCCCGCATCTGGCCGAGCGTTCCCGGGTCAACACCCTCCCCATCGCCGGCGTCTCCGCAGCCGTCGGCATCGGCGCCCATCTCGCCCTCTCCGTCGCCGACCGTCACGCCGCCGCTCTCGCCGTCGCCGAGCCGCAGCGCGTCGCCCGCGACGGACGCCGACCGGCAGATGATGGATGCCATCGACACGCTCCAGGTCGGCGTCATCCAGTGGGCCACGAGGAACGACAACCTCTACCCGAAGCCGGCAGACGCGAGCAAGGCCGGCGGCATCGCGCGCTTCGTGCACCCCTGGCCGACGAACCCGTACACCGGCCACCCGATGAAACCGGGCACCCAGCCTGGCGACTACACCTACGAGCAGCTCAACGGCGGCGCCGGCTACAAGCTCACGGGCTACATCGCCAAAGGGCTGACGTACACCGTGCCCTGACCACACGCGCCCGCCGAGCCCCGCGAGAGAGCGGCGCCTGAGCGACTCGCGTCAGAGTCAATGATGAGCTCTCGCGCCTCTGCGAGATCGCGAATGGGACGGCGTCGTACGTTGGGTACGGCGTCGCCCCATGAAGGCGACGCGAGAGGCCAGAAGCGCCAGCCGCTATTCAAGGAGAGAAGGTCGAACCCGGTCTGTCCCACTCGGCAGGCAGCCACTTCCTCTCTCCTGCCCGCGACACCCTCGGGCGCTGGGCCGGAGCATGCCTCCCCGGCGGCTCGCCGCGAGTGGAGTGCCGCGTCAGCGCCCACGAGGCGCCGGAACGGAAGCGCTTGGAAGCCTGGGAGGATCTGGACCCATCAGCGTGCCGCCGACGATAGTCAGCAGCGTGCCGACCAGCGCCGGGAGGTCGCTGACGTCCGCCCCGCGCCAAGTGGGGGACGTCGTGGCCCAGTACCCTGAGCGGGCGATCAGCATGGCGAGAGCGGCCATGCCGAACGCGCGCAGCACCCTGCCGCTCACCCATGCCCCCGCGAGCCCTCTCCTCACAGCCTGGATGCTGGCGACCACGCACAGGATCGTCATCGCCATCCACCCGACGTAGAGTCCCTCCTCCACCCAGACGAGCCTGCCGTCTTCCTCCGACCAGAGGCGCACGGTCTCCGCTATGTTCGACGGTCAGAGCCCGTCCAACTTCACGTGCCAGCCCCGAACCCGTACCGCGTCCAGCCCGACCACGTCGATCCGGCCTTCTCGCTGAAGGGTCCCCACGAGACGAGACTCGCGACGAGGACGAGCAGGCCCCGATCACGACCAGCCACACTCCGGTGGTCATTCCGGCGGCGGGCGGTGCTGCGCCCGAGGGGGCGATGCTCGCGCGCGCGGCGCTGTCGACTGCAGGCGGCCACCCCCCGCCGGACCAACGAGGATGCGGCGCGGGGGCTCCGTTCGGCCGCCGCAGGCCTGCTCCCTCCGCGCCGCCACCGCGGGCTCGCCGCCGCCCAGAGCAGCCGCCACGCCGCCGTAGTAGCAGAGCTCGGCGGCGAGGTCGTTCGTCTGGCCGCAGGTGGCGCACTGCCGGCTCGTGGCGTTGGTGGGCAGCGCCGGCGGCATGGCCACGGGGCTCGCGGCGGACTCGACCCGGAAGCTGCCGCAAGCGAGGCAGAAGGCATTTGCGATGTCGTTTTCGACGCTGCACCGGGCGCAGGTCCAGCAGGCGGCGGACGGCGCGTCGGCCGGTGGCGGGATCGCTCCGGGGACCGATCCCGTCAGGCTGGCGCCGCGGTAGCCGCAGAAGCCGGTACCGGCGAGGACGTCTCTTGCGCAGGATGGACAGATCGGCATGCTACCTCCCCTGGTGCTTGCGCCCCGGTCGCGCGCCCTCGGGCGTGACGGCACTGTCTTCGGCGCGGGCGAACAGGGACCGAAGCAGGTACCCGTGCGAACGTCGGGCGAGGCGCCGGGGACTGGTGGGTCTCTCGGCGCCACGGCCTCCTATCGGCGACTGCGCTGGCTGGCGTAGCTCCGGCGGGTCCAGGCCGTCGAGGAAGTCGAGCGGCAACTGCCTGGTGAGCAGGACTCCCGAGGGGGTCGGCAAGGCGGTCACCAAGGCGTCGCGGCTGCCCACGCGCGGCACAGCACGGTCGAGCTTCCCTTCCTCGACGGCGAGTGCGAATCCGCTCGCCGCCAATCGTGGGAAGCACGGACCGATCTGCCGAAAGAGGAGCGCCTGGAGGCCTTCCCCGACCCGCAACGGGAACCCTACCTCAGCTTCTCGCGCCGCGGGGCGCGAGGCTCCCGTGCATGGCGGTCGCCAGCGCCCGCCCCGTGCGGAAGCGTTCCGCCGGCGCCTTCGCGAGGACCACGCGCATGAGGCCGTCCATCGTCGGCGGCAGCTCGTCGTTCAGCACGCACACAGGCGGCACGGGCGCCGTGATGTGCCTGGCCAGCACGGTGCCCAGGGTGTCGCCCGAGTAGGGCACGCGGCCGGCGAGGGCCTCGAAGAGCACCACGCCCAGGGAATAGAGGTCGCTGCGACCGTCGAGCTCGAGGCCCTGAGCCTGCTCCGGCGACATGTAGTAGGCGGAGCCCATCACCGTGCCCATGGCGGTGTGCTGCGTGACGCCCACGATCTTGGCGATACCGTAGTCGCTGAGCACCGGCTCGCCCTCGGTCGTCAGCAGGACGTTGCCCGGCTTGACGTCGCGGTGGATCATGCCCTTGCGGTGAGCGTAGTCGAGCGCGGAGCAGAGGGGAGCGAAGATGCGCAGCACCTCGCGCGGCGGCATGCGCCGGCCCTGGGTGACCAGCGCGCTGAGGCGCTCCGCCAGAGTGGGACCCTCGACGTACTCCATGACCATCAGGTAGGCCTCGTTGATGCAGTCGAAGTCGAGGACGCGCACGATGTTGGGATGGCGCAGGGCGGCCACCGCCTGGGCCTCGTGCTGGAAGCGCGCGCGGACGCCGGCATCGCAGGCCATGTGCGCGTGCAGCACCTTGACGGCCACGGTCTGAGCCAGCCCCGGATGCGTGGCCTTGTAGACCGTGGCCATGCCGCCCCTGCCCACGAAGGCCGTGATCCTGTAGCGTCCCAAGGTGCGGCCGGTCAGGTCCGAAGTAGGCATGGGAGGGACCTCGACCTGCATCCCGCAGTAGTCGCAATACTCGGCGACGTCGCCCAGCGGGCGACTGCAGGCGGCGCACTCAGCCATGAGGGCGCTCCTCAGGGGAGCGCCGACGCACCCCGAAATGTCCCGCCGGGCCGCGAGAGCCGGCAGCGGCGCAGAGGCCGGCGCCCTTCCCGCCGGCCACTCTCGGCAGGGAACAGCTCGGCATAGCACCTCCTACTCCCGCGCAGCGGCATACGACAGTTCTACTATACTCGGCGAACGGCGCCTCGAACTTGAACAAGGGGGGCGGGACTGCCTCTCGCTCACCACCGGTGCACAGAGCCGTCCCTGTCCTGCTTCAGTAGATTCTGAAGAGCGGCATCATCCTGCTTGCCGACGTCGAACGTCGGGTCCAGGGCGATCACCGCTTCCATTGCGGCCCGCGCCTGGTCGATGCACTTCCGCGCCTGTGCCTCGTTCTCGGCGAGCCGGGACAGGTGACTCAGGAAGATGCCCTTGTTGTACGGCCTGGGCTGGAAGCGGGGGTCGATGTTCAGGACGACGTTCACCCGCTTCACAGCGCCTTCGACGTCGCCGCTGTAGAAGAGGGCGATGGCCCAGCCGGTGCCTACGTTGGGGTCGCGCCGGCCTGCTTGGCCCAGGCGGCCTCGTAGACCTTGGCGGCGGCGGCGAAGTACTCGGCGCCTTGCTGGTTGGGAATGCCGTCGGGCATCTCCGTGACACCTTGGTCGTAGAGGTCGTTGGCGCGCGTCACGAGCTCCCGGTAGCTGCCGCTCGTATCGGCGCTGACGGGCGTCACGGGGCTGGTGCTCTGGGCTACATTATCGGTTGCAGGAACTGGTACGAGACTGGGATCTTCGTCTCGAACAGCACCCTGGTCTGGTCGGCGTCCTCCATTCGGATGCGGACGTGGTCCACCGTCGCGGGCGCGGTAAGGATCGTGAAGAACCCGCGGGCCATGCCGCTGCCGACCGGGTAGACAGGCGAGGGGTTGGCGCTGTAGCCCGGCGTCAGAGCGCCAGCGGTGAAAGGTCGCGCGAAGATCCGCATGCCTCCGGCCTCGTTTGTCGTGTACTTGAACGCGATGTTGACCCTCTGGCCGGGCGCGAGGGTGTTCGGGCTCTCCGGAGCGAGCGTGACCAAGGAGACGATGTTCACGGGGGACTTGAACCGATAGTTGATCACGAAGGCCGCCGCCCCGCCCACAGCCGCGAGCGCAAGAAGGGCGGCCGCCACCAGCAACCACCGGCTCCGGCGGCGGCCCGCCGACGCTTCTTCACCGGCAGGCTGTGTGGGGGCGCCACCCGTCGGCGGGCGGTCCTGCCCCGGCGGCGAGGCGCTGCCCGCCGCAGCGGGGTCCTCGCGCGCTGCCGCCGGCGCGGCGGCGGCTACGCACGGGCCTGCAGCGGCGCTCGCGCCTGTCGCGGCGGCTGGTCGCGATGATACACGGCCTCCAGCTCCGGGCATGCCGCAGTAGGGGCAGAAGCGGGCGGCGGGCTCGTTCGCCTGGCCGCAGGTGGCGCAAGTCCAGCGCGGCACGCCGGAGGGCGGCGGCGCAACGTCTCCGCCCGCGGCGCGCTCGGCCCTGGCGGCGCCGCAAGCGCGGCAGAAGAGGGCGCCGACGTCGTTCTCGACGCTGCACCGTGTACAGGTCCAGTAGGTCATGGTCGGCGCGCCGACGGACTGCGCGGCTGCCGGCCACGCTCCCATCGAAGACGCGGAGGATGGCGACGCGGCCGGCGACGACGCGCTCACCCCCGGGCCGGGCCCTCTCAGGTCGGCGCCGCAATAGTCGCAGAAGCCCGCGCCCTCAGGAAAGTCCTTGCCGCAGGACGGACAGCCCGGCACGTTACCTCCTCACCCCGGCCTACCGCGCCAGCTTCTCAAGCTGTGCCTCATCCAGCCCGTACAGGAAGTCGAGCAGGAACTTCCCTGTGGTCTGCACCTTGGACTTCACAAGGTGGCTGCTCGTGTCGGCAGCCGTGTGGTAGACAGGGTCGTCGCGCCACTCGATCCAGGCGGCGGGGATCTGGTCGCGCTCGAAGGGCTCGTGGTCGCTGTAGCCCGAGGGGCCCGGATTCTGCAGGTAGGACGTCTTGATGTGCTCGCGACGCGCCTCGGCGAGCAGCAGGTAGCGCAGCGTCTGCGGCCCCACGCCCATGGTGCGCACTTCGAGGCCCGGGCGCGTTTGAGCCCTCAGCTCTGCCCGGCGCGCTTGATCAGGCGGCCACAACTGCCGCAGAAGCGCTCACCGGCTCCGAGCTGCATTCCGCAAGCGGGGCAGACAGCCGGGCCGGTTGTCTCGCGGCGCTGCGGAAGCGCGGCAGGCCGGGCAGTGGGCCGGCGCACCTCCAAGACAGTCGCCGTCATCGACCCTGCGGCGGCCGGGGCGGCGGCCACCGGTCGCCCACAGCTCTGGCAGAAGACGTCGTCGAGCTCGAGCGTGCCGCCGCAGTGCTCGCAGTGCTCCACAACAGAGGGTTCGGGTCCGTAGGTGACGGGCGTGGCCCCCGGTGACGGCGTCGCCACCGCCCGCTGACCACACCCGGCGCAGAACGAGTCGCCCGGCACGAGCGCCCCACCGCAGAACCCGCACACGGGCGCCGAGGCCGATGCCGGCGCAGCCGCTGCGGCGGCCCCT
>Ga0247840_10002117_pt1 | contig 36145 bp, 30 predicted proteins | sample LaCruzMarch2015__FD_192404 | JGI IMG/M metagenome (GOLD analysis project Ga0247840, IMG submission 192404) | Freshwater microbial communities from meromictic Lake La Cruz, Castile-La Mancha, Spain - LaCruzMarch2015_17m | ecosystem: Environmental > Aquatic > Freshwater > Lake | place: Spain...
AGCTCGCCCAGAACCTGCTGGGCGTCACCGAGTCCGATGCGCGGCGCCTGATCCGCAACGCCATCCGCAACGACGGGGCCATCACGGCCGACGACGTGGCGCAGGTGAAACGGGCCAAGTACGAGTTGCTGAGCCCCGGGGGCCTCATCAGCTTCGAGTACGACACCCGCTCCTTCGCGGACGTGGCGGGGCTCGCGAACCTCAAGGCCTGGGTGGAGCGCCGCCGCGCACCCTTCCTCGACCCCGCCCGCACCCAGGATTACCCGCGCGGTATCCTGCTCCTGGGCGTGCAGGGCGGCGGCAAGAGCCTGGCGGCCAAGGCGGTAGCGGGGTGCTTTGGGGTGCCGCTCCTGCGGCTGGACTTCGGTACCCTTTACGACAAATACATCGGCGAGACCGAGAAGAACCTGCGCCGGGCGCTCGCCACCGCCGACCAGATGGCCCCCTGCTGCCTGTGGATCGACGAGATCGAGAAGGGCATCGCGACCGGCACCGAGGACGAGGGGGTGGGACGGCGGGTGCTGGGGACGCTGCTGACCTGGATGGCCGAGCGGAACACCCGGGTCTTTTTGGTCGCCACCGCCAATGACATCGACCGGCTGCCGCCGGAATTGGTCCGCAAGGGGCGGATCGACGAGCTGTTCTTCGTCGACCTGCCGGACGCGGCGGTGCGTGCCGCGGCCTTCGCCATCCACCTGCGGCGCCGCGGGCTCGACCCGGCCGGCTTCGACCTGCCGCGTCTGGCGCAGGCGAGCGAGGGCTTCACCGGGGCCGGGATCGAGCAGGCGGTGGTCTCCGCGCTCTATGCGGTGGATGCCACGACCCGGGCACCGGACACCTGCGCCTTGCTCAACGAGATGGGCCGGACTCAACCCCTGTCCGTGGTGATGGCCGAGCAGATCGAGGCCCTGCGCGACTGGGCGCGGGAGCGCTGCGTGCCGGCCCATGGACCGGTGTCGGCACCCGCGGCGCTGCCCCCCTGAGCATCGATCAGCGGTCTTGCAGACAAGCCCTAATGTCCGGTCATCCCGCCCTGGTTGGCGCCGTGGGCGCAATCAACGCAGCGGTCCTTCGCCCGCCGCCGCGATGACGTTGGCGGCCAACTCTTAGCGGGTCAGGTCGAACGCCGCGACCCGGTCGTTCGCGAGCCGCATCAGGAAGGCGACGCGGGGGGATACCGGCAAGCTGCGCGGCCCGTCCCGAAGACAGGCGACCGAGTTCAAAGAGCTTCACCGCCGCGAGCATCTTCATCTGCGTTGCGAAGTTCTCGGGCGTTTCCTTGAGGCTGAACAGGGGGCTCCGCGGGTAGGTCGATCTCGATGCGGTGGGCGATCATCGTCACATGGCCTCGTCGGTGGGGTCCGCGGAAATTCCGGGGACAGTATACTTAACTATCCGGAGTTCACCTGATCGACCATCGCGGTACCTGGCCGCCGCCCCACGGCCAGCACGTAATCAAAGGGCGCATACATCTGCTCCGCGGGAATGGTGCGCAGCAGCCATCCCACGGGGCCCAGGCGCCGGCGCAACCCGGGGTCCTCGACCAGTGCGCGGTGCCAGCCCGGGAACACCTGGTCGCGGATCGACGTCACCTGCACCGCCTCGAACCCGGCCGCGGCGAGCTTCGCGGCGTAGACCTCGCGCAACAGGCGTCGGGTAGCCCGGTCGCGGTGGCCGAGCCTTCGCGCAGGTCGATCCGGTCCTCCAGGCCGAGTGTCCGAACCCGGGCCCGGGCCAGGCGCACCTGCTCGGGCGTGATGTTCAGGCCGATGATCCGCCGCGGGGCAAAGCGGCGGGTCCAGTAGATATCCTGCTCGGCGAACCCGAAGCCGACGTCCACGACCTCGTCGGCACTGGTAATGCCGGCCGGGCGGCCGACCAGCTCGACCATCGCCTCGCAGGCCTCGTCGATGGTCCGCGCCCCGTCCCAGTAGCCCAGGTTCAGGTACAGCCCGCGCTCGGTGAAGGCATGGGTCGACGCCAGCCGGTAAAGCCAGCGCACCGGCAGGGTCGGGATCGTCATCCCGATACCGCCATCGCATGCACACTTGGATTTGCTCACGGAAGTCTCCTTTGATGCGGTGGTCCGATTCCACGGCGTTACGTCGCTTCACCCGGCCTGCCGCTTGAGGTGGATCAGCAGCAGCGAGACGGCGGCGGGCGTGACGCCCGGGATGCGCGCCGCCTGACCCAGGGTCTGGGGGCGCACCCGGGCGAGCTTCTCGCGCACCTCCGCGGAGAGCCCGCGGACCCCGGCGAAGTCGAAGCCGTCCGGCAAGGGCTTACACTCCTGGTCGCGCTGGCGGTCGATTTCCGCCTGCTGACGGGCGATGTAGCCGTCGTAGTGACATTGGATCTCGAGCTGCTCGGCGACGGCGGGGGCAACCGGGTGCGGCGGCTCGCCGGTCAGGCGCACAATGGCGGCCCAGTCGACCCGGGGGCGGGCGAGCAGGTCCAGGGCGCGGACCTCGCGGCGCAGGGATTCGCCCAGGACGGCCTCCTGCGTGGCCTGCGGTACCGCGTGCGGACGCACCCAGGTCTCGCGCAGCCGCTCACGCTCGCGCGCGATGGCCTCGCGCTTGCTGTCGAAGGCGCGCCACTGCGCCTCCCCGACCAGGCCGAGTCGATGCCCGATCTCGGTCAGGCGCAGGTCCGCGTTGTCCTCACGCAGCAACAGGCGGTATTCGGCCCGGCTGGTGAACATGCGGTAGGGCTCGATGGTACCGCGGGTGATGAGATCGTCCACCAGGACCCCCAGGTAGGCCTCATCGCGGCGTGGGTACCACGGGTCCCGACCCAAGACACGCAGGGCGGCATTGACCCCGGCCAGCAGCCCCTGGGCGGCCGCCTCCTCGTAACCGGTGGTGCCGTTGATCTGGCCGGCGAAATACAGGTTCTCGAGGTGGTGGGTCGCAAGCGTCGCGTGCAGGTCGCGCGGGTCGAAGAAGTCGTATTCGATGGCGTAGCCGGGGCGGGTGAGGTGGGCCCGTTCAAAGCCCGCGATGGAGCGCACCAGCGCGACCTGCACGTCGTAGGGCAGGCTGGTGGAGATGCCGTTGGGATAGACCTCATAGGTGCAGAGGCCCTCCGGCTCGACGAAGACCTGGTGACTGTCCTTGTCCGCGAAGCGCACCACCTTGTCTTCGATGGAGGGACAATAGCGCGGGCCCACCCCCTCGATCAGGCCAGTGTACAAGGGTGAGCGGGAGAGGCCGCCGCGGATCAGTGCGTGCGTGTGGGGGTTGGTGTGGGCAATGTGGCAACTGACTTGGCGCGGGTGATCGGCCGCGCTGCCGAGGAAGGAGAAGACGGGCGTCGGCTGGTCCCCCGGCTGCTCCTCAAGATGGGTGTAGTCGATGGTCCGACCGTCGATCCGCGGCGGCGTACCGGTCTTCAGGCGGGCGCACCGCAGCGGCAGTTCGCGCAGGCGCCGGGCCAGGGTATTGGCCGGTGGATCGCCCGCCCGCCCGCCCTCATAATTGGCGAGCCCGACATGGATGCGGCCAGCCAGGAAGGTCCCGACGGTGAGCACCACGGCGCTGGACTTGAAACGCAGCCCCATCTGGGTGCAGACGCCGGTGACCTGTCCGTTTTCGATGATGAGGTCGTCGGCCGCCTGCTGAAAGATGGCGAGATTGGGCTGCGCCTCACAGGCGGCGCGCACCGCCGCCTTGTAGAGTGCGCGGTCGGCCTGGGCGCGGGTGGCGCGCACCGCCGGCCCCTTGCTGGCGTTGAGGATACGAAACTGGATCCCAGCGCGGTCCGCCGCCCGGGCCATGAGGCCCCCCAGGGCATCGAGCTCCCGCACCAGGTGGCCCTTGCCGATGCCGCCGATGGCGGGGTTGCAGCTCATCTGGCCGATGGTTTCGACGTTGTGGGTCAGGAGCAGGGTGCGCACACCCAGGCGGGCCGCGGCCAGGGCCGCCTCGGTCCCCGCATGGCCGCCGCCGATGACGATGACATCGTATGAATCGGTCGCAAACATGAGGGTCGGTTCCAGGAATACGGACAAGGCTTTACAGTTTAACGCAAGCAGGCTTCCCCAAAACCATGGATTATCGCGATTTTCCTGTGCCCCGATCCCCTGAGCGCCGGGGTTCGGACGCCGCGCCGGGGCGCGCGTGAGAGGGTCCGCACCGGCACCCATCCGGCCCGTGGCGACCAACCTGACACAACGGGTGCTGGACGCGGCGGGGCTCATCATCCTGGGCAAGGGGCGGGAGCTGCGCCTGGCGCTCGCCTGCCTGCTGGCGCGGGGCCACCTCCTGATCGAGGACCTGCCGGGGGTCGGCAAGACCACGCTCGCGCACCTGCTGGCGCGATTGCTGGGGCTGCAATACTCGCGCATCCAGTTCACCAGCGACCTGCTGCCGGCGGACGTGATCGGGGTATCGGTCTACGAACGCGAGCACGAGCGCTTCCGCTTTCACCCGGGGCCGGTTTTCGCCCAACTGGTGCTCGCCGACGAGATCAACCGCGCCACGCCGAAGGCCCAAAGCGCCCTGCTCGAGGCGATGGAGGAGCGACAGGTCACCGTGGATGGGGAGACCAGGCAATTACCGGAGCCCTTCTTCGTGATTGCGACCCAGAACCCGTCCTACCAGATCGGAACCTTTCCGCTGCCGGAGTCCCAACTCGACCGTTTTCTGATGCGTATCCGTCTGGGCTATCCGCCCGCCGCCCAGGAAAAGGTCCTGCTGGCCGGGGAGGATCGGCGGATCATGGTGGAGCACCAGGCACCCGTCTTGTCCGTCGGTGAGCTGGCCGCGCTGCAGGCGTCGGTCACCCAGGTCCATGCCGCGGCTTCGATTATCGATTATTGTCTCGCCATCCTGCAGTTCACCCGGCGCAGCGAGCGCTTCGTGCATGGACTCTCGCCCCGGGCGGGGGTCGGTCTGTTGCGGGCCGCCAAGGCCTGGGCACTGCTCGAGGACCGTGCCTATGTGCTGCCGGAGGACCTCCAGGCGGTCTTGCCGTCCTGCTGTATCCACCGGCTGGTCAGTGGCGACGGAAGCGGGCGCCTGGACCACGACGAGGTGGCGACCCTGATCTTGTCATCGGTCCCGGTGCCGTGAACCTGCGTCGCCGGTTGCAAGCGATGTTGCGCCGCGAACCCGTCGGAACCGACGGGAGCGCCCGCATCGCCGCACGCCGGATCTATATCCTACCGACCCCGACCGGGCTCTGGTACGGGGGGGCGGTTTTTCTGATGCTCATGGGATCGCTGAACTATCAGAACAACCTGGGGCTGTTGTTCGCCTTTTTTCTCGCCGCGACGGGGCTGGTGGCGATGCACCATTGCTGGTTCAATCTGCTCGGGCTGGCGATCGGGGCGCGACCGGGTCCAGCCGTATTCGCCGGGAGCCCGGCCCAGTTCGAGGTCACGCTGCGCAACGAACGCGCCGGACCCCGGTTTGATCTGCGCCTGGTCGGCGGGCTGGACCCCGTGACCCCGGTCTTTCTCGGTGCCAGGGAGCAGCAGGTGGTCGTCCTCGGTGTGCCGACGCGAAGACGCGGGCTGCTGGCGCTGCCCGAAGTGCAGGTCGAGACCAGGCACCCGATGCACCTGTTTCGCGCCTGGTGCTATGCGCAGACCGAGGTCAGTTGTCTGGTCTATCCCCATCCGGCACCGGTGGCTTCGCCGCCCACGCCGGACCTGGGTCGCGGGCGGCGCCCGGCACGGCGCGGCGGCGAGGGCAGTGACGAGTACCTGGGACCGCGCCCCTATCGCTACGGGGATTCCCCCCGACACGTTGACTGGAAGGCCCTGGCGCGGGAGCGCGGCCTGATCGTCAAGCAGTTTGGCGGGGACGAGGGGTTGGATGTCTGGATCGATTGGGCGCGGGTCGTCGCGCCTGGGCTGGAGGACCGGATCAGCCTCTTGACCCGGCAGGTGCTGGACGCCGCCCGGTACAACCTGCGCTTTGGGATGCGCCTGCCCGGAGTGCAAATCGGCCTCGACCTCGGGCTGGCGCATCGCGAGCGGTGTCTGCGCACCCTTGCCCTGTTCGAGCAGGGACTCGGTGGGCATGAAGAATACCAGCGGCCGATGAACCAGGCGACGACCTATGCGATTAATCACGGGCAAGCGCAAGCCTAACCCGGTCGACGCGCGGCCCGAGCGCTACCAGACCCTCGCGGTCACCCTGACGGCGGCCGCCGCGTCTCTGCCGCTCGCCCCCCATCTGGCATGGCAGGTGTCGGTCTTCTGCGCACTGATGCTGGGATTGCGGCTCGCGGCCCTGCGCTGGCCGGCCGCCACCCCGGGCACTTGGTCCCTATTGGCCTTGACGCTGGTGGGGGTGCTGAACTGCGTCCTCATCAACCATAGCCTGGTGGGCAAGGTCGGCGGCAGCGCCCTGCTGGTGACCATGCTGGCGGTGAAGCTCCTGGAACTACGGGACCGGCGCGACCACCGGATCGTGGCAATCGTACTGGGTCTGCTGATCGTGGTGCAGTTCCTGTTCGGGCAGGGGATCGGATTGACGCTCTTTCTGGGCCTGGTGGCGATCATGGTCGTCGCCCTCCTGGTCGACCTCAACGGCGGTTTGGGGACCGCGCCGCTGCACCGGACCGCGCGGGTCACCGTTCAGGTCGTACTCCAGGCCGCGCCCCTGACGCTGGTGCTGTTCCTGCTCTTTCCGCGCCTGAATACGCCACTGTGGAGCCTGGGCCTCGAGCGTGACCGGGGGACCATGGGGCTGAGCGAAACCATGGAGCCTGGTTCAGTCAGTGAGCTGGTGGTCAATGGCGAGCTGGCGTTTCGCGCCCGCTTCCAGCAACCCCCGCCTGCTCCGGCACGGCTCTACTGGCGCGGTCTGGTGTTGTGGGAGGTTGACGATCGCCGCTGGTCACCGGGCCGCGATCCGCCGCCAGGGACAGTCGGACCGCAACCGTCCCTGGCGGAGGAACTGCTCGACTACGAGGTGGTACTGGAAGCATCCCAACAGCGTTGGCTGTTCGCCTTGGACCTACCCGTTGCACACCCGGGCGATACCATTCTCGGTCCGGACTTTGCCTTGACCGCCACGACGGCACTGACCACGGCCAAGCGCTATCGTGCGCGCTCCGCCCTGCGCTATCGGACCGCGGACCCATCCGCGGCCGAGTGGCAGTACGCCCTGCGATTACCGCCGTCCGTCAGCGGACGCGAGCGGGCCCTGGTGGCCGAGTGGGGGCGCACCGCCGATTCCGATTGGGACCTGGTGCAGTCCGGTCTTGCCTACTTCGCGCGCGAAAATTTCCACTACACCCTGCTGCCGCCAAGACTCGGGGGCAACACCTGGGATGAGTTCCTGTTCGAGACCCGCAGCGGCTTCTGCGAGCACTACGCCGGCAGCTTTGCACTCCTGATGCGCATCGCCGGGGTGCCGTCGCGGGTGGTGCTTGGGTATCTGGGCGGAGAACCCAATCGCATCGGCGGCTATCACATGATCTGGCAGTCCGACGCGCACGCCTGGGTGGAGGTCGCCATCAAGGGACGCGGCTGGGTGCGGATAGACCCAACCAGCGCGGTTGCGCCGTCGCGGATCGACAATCAGGGTGCCTCCCGGCTACTCGGGGCGGCCGCCCCGCTGCGCTTCCAGATCGACCCACTGGGGGCCTTCGGCCGAACCATCCGGCAACTGCGTAACCTGGGCGATACTCTGGATGCGGTGTGGCAGGAGGCCGTGCTGGACTTCTCGAGCGAACGGCAGGACCAGTTTCTCGAGCAGTTGGGACTGCGCGACTACGGCCAATTCGCCCTGGCGGCCATGATGGTCTCCGTCGGCTCATTCGTAATGGGCCTGGTGCTGTTCGCACTCATGCGACAGGCGCAGCCGATGGACCCGGGCACGCGCGATTATTCCCGTTTTTGCGCTCGGTTAGCGGCGATCGGCCTGACGAGAGCGGCGAGCGAAGGGCCGCGGGACTTCGGACGCCGCGTGGTCAAGGTCCGCCCGGATCTCGCGGCCCAGGTGGAACGTATCCTGTCGCTGTATGTCAGCGGGCGCTATATGGCAAAGCGCGGCAACCGGGATCAGGAGCGGCTTGCGCAAGAGGTCCGCCGCTTCCACCCACGGCAACGTCGGGCATCTTAGAAAGTGCAGTTGCGCTACTACTTGCCGATGCAGAAGCTGGAGAAGATGCGCTCGAGCAGGTCGTCGGGTGTGACCTCCCCGGTGATCTCCCCGCAGGCTCGCTGCGCCTCGAGCAATTCCAGCGCAACGACTTCAACTCCAATGCCGCTGTTCAATGCGTGGGCGGCGCGTTGCATGGCGTCCAGACCACGGCGTAAGGCGTCCAGATGCCGACGGCGCGCGACAAATGAGCCCTCGCCGATCCCGTCGACCCCAGCCTTTGACTTCACATGTTGGCGCAATTCGGCGAGGCCACGTCCGGTCAGGGCCGAGAGGGGTATAACGGGCACGTCATTGGGGATGCGCGAATCGGCGCCCGGCAGTGCCAGATCGATCTTATTGCGTATGAGTGTTACCGGAATCGCTGGCGGGAGTTCGCCCAGTTCATTGGGTTCAAGTCCCAGTCTGGTATCGTAGACCCAGAGGATCAGGTCCGCATGCTCGAGTTGTCGGCAGGCGCGCCGCACACCTTCGAGTTCTACCGGTTCTGTGGTCTCACGGATACCCGCGGTATCGATGAGCTTCACTGGCAGCCCATCAATCTGCATGTCGCACCGCAACAGGTCGCGGGTCGTGCCGGGCACAGGGTTGACGATGGCCGCATCATATTGCAATAAGGCGTTGAGCAAGCTCGACTTGCCGGCATTGGGACGGCCGGCGATGACGACGGTCAGGCCGTCGCGGATCCGCTCTCCTTGATGGGCGTCGGTAAGAATCACGCGTGTGCTGATCAGCAGTTCGGTCAGATCGAGGCGGATCTGTTCCCTGGAGTGAGGATCGACGTCGTCCTCGGGAAAGTCGAGTGTTGCCTCGAGATAGGTCCGCAGATGGATCAGCTGATCGACCAGGCAACGGATGCGCGTCGAGAAGATCCCTTGGAGGCTGCGGATCGACAATCGCGCCGTCAGCGAGGTCGAGCTTTCAATCAGGTCGGCGATGGCCTCGGCCTGAACCAGATCGAGTTTGCCGTTGAGATAGGCACGTTGGGTGAATTCGCCCGGGCGGGCTAAGCGGGCACCGAGTTCAAGACACCGGCTCAGTAGGAGATCCAGGACTACGGGGCCGCCATGGCCTTGGAGTTCAAGGCTATCCTCGCCCGTAAAGGAAGCAGTTCCGCGAAAAAAAATCGCCAGGCCTTGATCGATCGGTTGTCCAGTGGAGTCGCGGAAGGAGCAAAGGCTGGCGCGGCGGGCCTTGGGCAATCGTCCGAGCATCCCTCGAGAAATTTTTTTTGCCCCCGGACCACTGATGCGAATCACACCGATGCCGCCTACGCCGGGGGGCGTGGCGATGGCAACAATGGTGTCAGCGCTCACGCCCTGTTCCCAGCCGACCGGAATCTTCGATTACCGCTTGCGTTTGGCCGTTTCCTTTTCCAGGTTGCGGGTGATGTGCCACTGTTGCGCAATGGACAGGACGTTATTCACGGTCCAGTAGAGCACCAGGCCCGACGGGAAGAAGGCGAAAAAGACGGTGAAGATGAACGGCAAGCTCATCATGATCTTCGCTTGCATCGGGTCCGGCGGTGCCGGGTTCAGCTTCGACTGCACGAACATGGAAACACCCATGATCAGGGGCAGCACGTAGTAAGGATCGGGCGCGGACAGGTTATCGATCCACAGGATAAAGGGCGCCTGACGCAACTCGACACTTTCCAGCAACACCCAATACAGGGCGATAAAGACTGGAATCTGCACAACGATCGGCAAACAACCACCGAGCGGATTGATCTTCTCAGTCTTGTACAGTTCCATCATGGCCTGATTCAACCGCTCCTTGTCGTCCCCATAACGATCCTTCAGCGCCGCCATCCGCGGAGTCAACTGGCGCATGTTCGCCATGGACTTATAACTGGTCTCGGACAACTTGTAGAAGGCGAGCTTGATCAGGATAGTCAGCACGATGATCGACCATCCCCAGTTCCCAACCACGCCGTAGATCTGATCCAGGAGCCAGTGAATCGGTTGTGCAATGACGGTCAACCAACCGTAGTCGACAGTGAGTCCCAAGCCGGGTGCGATCTCGTCGAGCACGTCCGGCAGTTTCGGTCCGAGAAAGAGCTGATTCGGGAAGGACTGAGTGGCACCGGGCGCGATCGTCACAGCGGGTGAAAACTGCCCGATGACATAACGGTTCCCATCGAGAATATTAGTGTAGAAGCTCTCTTCCACCCCGCGTGGCGGCACCCAGGCGGCCAGAAAATAGTGCTGAATCATCGCGATCCAGCCGTCACTTACTTGACCGTAAAGCTTTTGCCCCTGTGCATCCTTACTGTCCTTAAAATTTGCGAAGGGGACCTTCTTGTATTTGTCTACCGGACTGTAATAAACACCTCCAGTGTAGGTGCTGATAAAACGCGACGCGTTCGGGTCCTGATATTCAGTCCGCTGCAGTTGGGTATATTCCCGCGCCACCAACGGTTTATCCGTCGCGTTCACAACCTCCTGGCTGGTCTCGACCAGATAACTGCCCCGCTTGAAAAGCAGGCTCTTGCGGACCTTGATGCCCGCATCGTTGGTCCAAGTCAGCTCGACCGGTAACGTCGACTGATCCGCCCCGAGCCGATAGTCACGGACCTCACTGGAAAAAACCGCATCATAGCCCGGTAGCGCGTCGGCACTCGTACCGATCGGGATCAAGCCTGACTCCGCGACGAAAAAGTTGGGCGGCTCAGGCTTCAGCAGCCGGACCTTATCTGCCTGGTCCTCGGGGGACACCGGGTAATCGAGAAGCCAGGCGCTGGAGATAGTCCCGCCGCGCAGCGAGATCTCCGCGCGCAGTACGTCCGTCTCGACGGTAATCACCTGTCCCCCGGTCGGGCCAACCTGAGCACCAAGGGACTGGACGCCGATCCGGCCAGGTGCGGAATCGGTCGGCACGACTGGGACCTGAGGGGTATGTGCCCCGGTCGGCCTCGTCTGGGACTCCGACGATGTGACGGCAGGGCCCTTGCTGACCTGGCCAGTGTCATGCACCCATGCCTGATAGATGAGCAGCAAGACGGCGGCCAGCGAAACGATAAGGACCAGGCGGAAGTTTTCCATTGGAATTACTACTTTTTAGGTGGAACCGGGTCAAACCCGCCGGGATGCCAGGGATGGCATCTGGAGAGGCGGCGCACCCCCAGATAGAGTCCCTTGAAAATACCGTGGCGCTCAATGGCCCCAATCGTGTAGTGGGAGCAGGTTGGGTAAAACCGGCAATGGGGGCCGATCAGTGGGCTGATCACCACCTGATAAAATTGAATCAGTAGAATCAAGAGTCGACCCATATTTTGCCTAACAGTGTGTGCCACGCACGGTCCAAACCTGAAAACAGCTCAGGATTAGTGAGTTGCTTCGCCTTCGGTACGCACAACACCACGACATCAACCGCCGGCAGGCGGTTCATGCGAGCGCGAAAACTCTCGCGGGCGATGCGCTTCAATTTGTTACGATCGACCGCACGGGCGCAACATCGCTTTGAAATTGCGAGCCCAAGTCGCGCCCGCCCCAAGCCATTGGCCCTGGCGACGACCGTGAACCCAACCCCGTCGAAGCGTTGTGGCTTAGCGAAGACACGCTTGAACTGCCCGGCCTCACGCAACCGTGACGATTTTTCAAAGCGGCGGTTGGCCGCTGGCGACTCCGCGAGGGTAGCCGATTGTTCCGCCGAAGGCGTGCCGGCAGAGGTGGACCTCAGGGGGCTAAGCGTACACGCCCCTTCGCGCGGCGGGCGCTGAGGACCTTGCGGCCGTTACGTGTGGCGCTACGTGCGCGGAATCCGTGGGTGCGGGCGCGCTTGATGCGGCTCGGTTGGAAGGTGCGTTTCATGACGTAAAGTCTCTGCGAGAAGCTGGGCGATGTCTTTGCAGACGTCGGGAAAAAGACGTAGAAACATAATCGGTTTGGTCGTCCGTGTCAACGACATTAAGGACGTGCCCGGCGGTGCGAGCGTTGTGGATAACTCCGGAACGGGGCGCTAGACTGCGCCATACTGCTCGCTCGGGTCGGGCCGGCGGGCCGCAACGTTACCGGAAGCGATCGCTTGTCGGCACTGTGCGGCGACCGGATCGAAGGTAACGTTGGTTTCAAGATAGTAACTGGGGGAAGCTATGGATCCTTGGCAGGATTGTGTTCAAAGACTGAAAGGCGAATTGACGGCAGCTGAGTTCAACACCTGGATTCTGCCGTTACAGGCGCAACGCGATGGCGACCTGCTGCGTTTGCTGGCGCCCAATAAGTTTGTGCAGGATTGGGCGCGACAGCATTATGAACAACGTTTACTTGAACTATGCCGCCACACGAGCGAAGGAACGATTACCCAGTTGAGATTTGATGTCGGCGGGCTCGACCGCCCGGCGGGCACGTCGGGACCGGGTTCGTCCGCAATCAGGATGCAGCCCTCTGGACTGAGTGAGCGGCGCGCAGAAGCAAACATCAACCCAGAATTCAGCTTTGCGAGTTTCGTGGAGGGTAAGTCAAATCAACTGGCACGGGCGGCTTCGATTCAGATCAGCCAAAATCCCGGTGTTGCCTACAATCCATTGTTTATCTACGGCGGTGTTGGGCTGGGCAAGACGCACTTGATGCACGCAGTCGGCAACATGCTTCTGGAGAGCAACCCGAACGCGAAAGTGACCTATCTGCACTCGGAGCGGTTTGTGGCGGAGATGATTCGGGCCTTACAGCACAACCGGATCGATGAATTCAAGAAGACCTACCGTTCCCTGAACGCCTTACTGATCGACGACGTGCAGTTTTTTGCCGGTAAGGAACGTTCACAGGAGGAATTCTTTCATACGTTTAACGCGTTGTTTGAGTCGCGGCAACAAATCGTCCTCTCCAGTGATCGCTTTCCTCGGGAGGTTGTCGGCCTCGAAGAGCGTCTGAAGTCCCGATTCGGGTGGGGGCTGACTGTCTCGATCGAGCCTCCGGACCTGGAAACAAGCGTCGCTATCCTCCAGAGTAAGGCAAGCCAGTTCGGCATTGTGCTTCCGGAGGATGTCGGGTTTTTCGTTGGCCGGCGCATCCGTTCCAATATCAGAGAACTGGAAGGAGCGCTGCGGCGCCTTGTGGCAAATTCCCAGTTTACAGGCCGGGCAATTACCGTGGAGTTCGCCAAGGAGACGCTACGGGACATGTTGGCGGCACAAGACAAGCGGGTGACCATCGCCAGTATTCAGAAAACAGTTTGTGAATATTTTAAGGTTCGGAGCACGGACCTGCTGTCGGCCAAGCGCAGTCGTTCGATCGCCAGGCCGCGGCAGATTGCAATGGCCTTAGCCAAGGAACTGACGAAACACAGTCTGCCTGAAATCGGCAGTGCCTTCGGCGGTCGGGATCATACTACAGTGCTTCATGCAACGCGGAAAATTCGGGAACTTCGGGATAGTGATCCGGCGGTTGAGGAGGATTTCAAGAATTTGCTGAGAAGCTTGTCGTCCTAACTGTGGATAACCTGGGTATGGTATCGGGAGGGGATTCGGCGGGTCAGTTGTCCACAGGTTGATCAGTTCTTGAGGGTACCCCGCCGCCCTTGCAGTGTACTGAAACGTTTGGAGAAAAGTGTGTAGCACACATTTCCACAGGCTTTATAACTACAGATTATATTTTATTTTCTTCTTTTTAAGAGGGGCAGCGGTATGGATGTGAAGATTGGGCGGGAGCAGCTCCTGCCGGTGTTGAGTCGGGTGGTAGCGGTCGTTGAGCGACGCCAAACGCTGCCGATCTTGGGCAACCTCCTGTTACGGGCACAGGACGGGGGGTTGGTAATCGTCGGAACAGATATGGAGATCGAGATTCGGTCGCGCTGCGCTGCGGATCTGATTGAGGAAGGGGAGGGGACCGTGCCGGCGCGGAAACTGGGGGATATTGTCCGTTCCCTCGCGGACGGTTCGGAAGTGCGCCTCAAGATAGCTGGTGATCGCTGTGTATTGACGGCGGGGCGCGGGCGATACGTATTGGGAACCCTGCCGGCGCAGGATTTCCCGTTGATGGAGGCAATTTCGCCTGAGGTCGTGATTGAGATTGAAGAAGGGGTCTTGAAGCGAATCTTCGAGAAGACGGCGTTTGCGATGGCGCAGCAGGACGTGCGGTATTATCTAAACGGCTTGTTGCTGGAGCTCGATGAGTCAGGGCTGCGCGCCGTGGCAACGGACGGGCATCGACTCGCATCGTATGCCCATGCTTGTGCGCTTGGCCTGCCCGAGAGTCGGGCTGTGATCATCCCGTACAAGACGGTGAATGAGCTGAGGCGACAACTTTGCTTGGGGTCAAATTTGGTCCGGATTGAGATCGGGGAGCGGTTAATACGATTCGTTCTGGGAGATTCCGTCTGCTCGTCGAAGCTCGTTGACGGCCGGTATCCTGAGTACGGTAGGGTGATTCCGGCCGGACTGTCCAAGGTGGCTGTCGCGGATCGGGAGTTGCTGAAGAAGGCGTTATCGCGCACGGCGATTCTTTCCAATGAGAAGTATCGCGGCTTGCGCGTGTCGTTCGAGGCGGGGGTGTTGAGGCTTGTTGCGCATAATCCTGAGCAGGAAGAGGCGGTGGAGGAGATGGAGCTCGGCTATGACGGTGAGTCGACCGTGATCGGGTTTAACGTCGCCTATTTGGCGGATCTCCTTGCGGCGGTTGATACCGGTCAGGTTGAGGTACATTTTGACGATGGAAGCAGTAGCTCTCTTTGGCGCGGCCTGGGCGCGGCCGCTGAGACGTACGTCGTGATGCCGATGCGGCTTTAGGCGGCAGATAGGACGATGGTTGGCGCAAGTGTGGAACTGCTGAGGATCGACGGGCTCAGGAATATTGAGCACACGGAGGTGGATGTCCGAGGGCCCTGCTCTCTTTTTGTTGGGGCTAACGGTTCCGGGAAGACGTCGGTGTTGGAGGCGGTCTATTTGCTGGCGCGGGGCAAAAGTTTTAGAGGGCGAAGGAGTGGTGACCTGACGTCCCTAGGCAAGGAAGTGACGAGGGTGGTGGGGGATGTCCGTGAGGGAGGCGAGGACGCGGTTTCGCAGCTAGCGTATGTCCGGAATAGGGCCGTTAGAGTGCGATACGTGAAGGGCGTCATGGTCGGCGATGGTGCGGAATTCGCGAAGTGGTTCGTCGTGCGGCTGATTGGGGAAGGTGCCGGTCGGCTCTTTGAAGGAGAGCCTGCGGTTAGGCGGAGCTTCCTTGATCTTAATCTGTTCCACGTGGAACAGCGCGGGGCTGAGGTTTTAAGGGCATACAAGCGGATTCTGGAGCAGCGAAACGCCTGGCTGCGCGCGGGGGCTCGGGGTCGCCCGCTTTGGGACCAAGAGTTTATTCGCTTGGGTGTTGATCTCGATCTAGCGAGGAAGGGGTTGTTCAGCGGTCTGCAAACGGCTTTTTTGGCGCAAGCGCGAGGGTTTCCGTTCTTAGATGGGGCAACCTTGATGTTTCGGTCTGGCTGGCCGGAGGGGGTGGAGCTCGCCGACGCGGTCGCCGCGGATGCCGGCGGGGAACAGATATCGGGTTACACCCGGGTCGGGCCTCACCGGGCGGATTTTTCTTTGCGGAATCGGGACGGGGAGCTTCCGCTGTCGCGTGGACAGACGAAGATCGTGGTGTGCCTCTTGCAGTTGGCTTTTGAGCAAGTGCAGGTCGGTAGGCTGGGCTATGGTTCGGTGTGGTTGCTGGACGACCTTTGGGCAGAGCTTGATTATCGCTCGTGCAGAATGCTATGTAGCCTCTTTGGTTCTACCGGCGGACAGTGCTTGTATACGCGGGTTGGGGATATGGGTGCCCTGGCGAGAACAAATCTTCCGGCCGACACGCGATTGTTCCACGTGGAACGCGGGACGGTGGTTGACCTGTCATGATGATCGGTTTCGGTCGACTCTTGTGTACGATGCGCCCAAACGCTGCAAGAAAGATCCCTGCGATCGGGTATAATTGCTGCATCGGCCGGCATCTAGGACGGTGCGAACGACCTTTCTGAGTCCTCTTAGGCTCGACCGCTTGGTTGTCCCAGGCCTACTATCTTGCGAGACCAGACACTGCAATGACATACGATTCAACGAATATAAAGGTTCTACGGGGTCTGGATGCAGTTCGTAAGCGCCCAGGTATGTATATCGGCGATACAGACGATGGAACCGGACTCCATCACATGGTTTTTGAGGTCGTCGATAATTCCATCGACGAAGCCCTGGCCGGCTACTGTACTGAGATAACCGTCACCTTGCATCGTGATGGGTCTGTTAGCGTCAGTGATAACGGCCGGGGTATTCCGGTAGATATTCACGCAGAGGAAAACCGCTCCGCGGCGGAAGTCATCCTGACCGTGCTGCATGCTGGCGGCAAGTTCGACGACAATTCCTATAAGGTTTCTGGGGGCCTCCACGGAGTCGGTGTGTCAGTAGTAAATGCGCTTTCGCAGCGCTTGATCCTACGCATCGCAAGAGGTGGCAAGCGCTACGACCAGGAATATGCGATGGGAGAGCCTCTTTATCCCCTTCGTGAAATCGGCGACGCTTCCGCGACGGGTACCTATGTCCGTTTCTATCCATCACCCGAAATCTTCTCCAATCTCGATTTTCACTATGATATTCTTGTCAAGCGGCTTCGCGAACTTTCGTTCTTGAACTCCGGCGTCCGGATTGTCCTTTCTGAAGAGGTGAGTGGCCGCCAGGACATTTTCGATTACCAGGGCGGGATTCGTGCATTTGTTGATTACCTGAACCGAAATAAGACTCCGATCCACCCGAGTGTCATCTATTTTTCCGCTGAACGCGCGGGTATTGCCTTGGAACTGGCTCTCCAATGGAATGAGGGATTTCAGGAAACAATATTCTGTTTCACCAACAATATACCTCAGCGCGATGGCGGAACCCATCTGGCCGGTTTTCGCGCCGGGCTAACGAGAACGCTCAATGGCTATATTGAGCGGGAGGGATTGGAAAAGACACAAAAGATTAAGGCAATTGGCGATGACGCAAGGGAGGGTCTGACCGCCGTACTGTCGGTTAAACTCCACGATCCGAAATTTTCGTCTCAAACGAAGGAAAAGCTCGTCTCATCGGAGGTGAAGGCTTCCGTCGAATCGCTGGTGGTAGACCACTTCAATGCCTTTCTGGAGGAGCAGCCCGCCCAGGCCAAAATCATCGCCGCAAAGATGCTCGACGCGGCGCGCGCAAGAGAGGCTGCAAGGAAGGCGCGGGAAATGACCCGCCGCAAGGGCGTCTTGGATATCGCCGGTCTGCCTGGAAAACTCGCCGATTGCCAAGAAAAGGACCCTTCAAAATCAGAGCTTTACCTGGTAGAGGGCGATTCCGCAGGTGGATCGGCAAAGCAAGGCCGGGACCGTAGCTTTCAGGCTATCCTGCCACTGAAGGGGAAAATACTCAATGTTGAGAAGGCGCGGTTCGACAAGATGCTATCTTCGGCAGAAGTCGGGACCCTGATCACGGCGCTGGGCTGCGGCATCGGTCGCGATGAGTATAATCCGGAGAATTTACGATACCATCGCATCATCATTATGACCGATGCCGACGTCGACGGTGCGCACATCCGCACGCTTTTGCTGACCTTCTTTTACCGTCAGATGCCGGAATTGGTCGACCGTGGGCATATCTTTATCGCCCAGCCGCCGCTCTATAAGCTCAAGAAAGGCAAGCAGGAAGATTACCTTCTGGATGATGCGGAGCTTAACGCCGCCATGCTGCAGGCGGCCCTCGATGAGGCAGCCCTGTATGTCGCTGCCGATGCACCTGCGCTGGCGGCGACCGCTTTGGAATCGCTGGCGCGCGAATATCAAATATTCGAGGGGATATCGCGCCGCCTCTCGTCTCGCTATGATCCAAGCCTTCTCCATGAATTGGTTCGCAGCCCGCGATTGGATTCCTTGAATCTCCAAGATTCCAAGGCTATGGCAACCTGGTGCTACGGACTTGCGCAGCGTCTCAATGAACCCCATTTGGCCCATTCGTCGCTCCGTTTTGTCTTGACCTATGAACAACGGGAGTCCCACAAGGCGAGCTTTCTGAAACTAACTCGCTTGATACATGGGATTCCGGAAACCAAACAAATTCCACTCGACTTCTTCCTCACCGCGGACTATCAGCGAATTGCTGAATTTGGGGAGAAGGTAGAGGGTCTATTGCAGCCCGGTGCCCACATGGCACGTGGAGAACGCCGGAAGGATGTTATCGACCTCGGCGACGGAATCCGCTGGCTGCTGGCAGAGGCACAGCGTGGATATAGTATGCAGCGCTACAAGGGACTGGGAGAGATGAACCCGGAGCAGTTGTGGGACACGACAATGAATCCGGAGGGGCGCCGCTTACTCAAGGTGACGGTAGAAGACGCAGTCGCGGCGGACCAGATTTTTACCACACTCATGGGAGATAACGTAGAGCCGCGACGGGAATTTATCGAACGTCATGCACTTGATGTGGAGCATCTTGATGTTTAGCGGGCACTGATCATGCCGCCCAGTGATAGGAGTTCGGGCAGATGGCTAGCCGCGTTGTGTAGGCACGCGCCGATTTTCAGCGCGTGCCGGCAGGCTGGCGACGACTCCCTCAATCCAGCTTTCCGTTTCCTGGCTCAGTTCCTGAGCGCTCTTGCCGGTGCTGTTGATACTTTTCCCTATGACGAGTTGGATGGTTCCCCCCCGTTTAATCAGACTTCGCCTACCCCAGAATACCCCCGCGTTATGGGCTATCGGCAAGATCGGGTAGCCGCTACGCTGTGCGAGTAAGGCGCCGCCGACGTTATAGGGAACCCGTTCACCGGGTGAGACCCGCGTTCCTTCCGGAAAAATGACCACCCAATGGCCGGTGTCAAGCAAGCGCTGGCCTTCGGTGACTAGTTGTTTGAGGGCAGCGCGACCGGCGGAACGATCGATTGCAATAACCCGAAACCGGCGCAGCGCCGCTCCAAGGATTGGTATGTCGAGTAATTCCCGCTTCAAAACCCAGCTATGCTCAACCGGCAGCAGCGCTCGTAGGGCGATGGTTTCCCAGGCCGATTGGTGCTTGCTCATGACGATACACGTCGAGGTCGGTAAGTGTTCCAGCCCCTCGATCCGATAATCCAGCCGGCACAGGGATTTCAGTGCAATCAGGTTTACCCGTGCCCAAATTCGTGCAACCCGACCGAGGAGTCGGAACGGCACCCACCGTCCAACGATTGCAATGGCCCCGCCGAACAGCGCAACGGATAGCATAAGGAAGACCTGGTAAGCGAGGGAGCGTAGCAGAATCAAGAATCGCACCAATGGTTAATCAGTTCGTCCGTGGCAGCCCTTAAGTCCTCAAAAACAGGAACGCCCTCCAACTCGGCGGTTCCCAACCCTAAGGTTCGCAGCCCCTTACCGCTCTTCACCAGCACCGGTTTCATACCGACCTGTCTTGCGGCGCGGACGTCGCTGATGGAATCCCCAATGAACGGTATTCCGCGGAGGTCAAGCCCAGTGCGGTCGCTGACACTGCGTAGAAGCCCCGGCTGCGGCTTGCGACAAGCGCAGTTTTCACTTGGCCCGTGGGGGCAGAACAGGATCATCTCGAGTCGCCCACCCCGTAGCGAGACCAGGTCGTGTAATTTCCGGTGGATGGCGTTCAAGGCGCCAAGATCAAACAGACCTCGCGCGAGCCCTGATTGGTTGGACACGATCGCAATCCGGAATCCGGCATGCGTTAACGCCGCAATGGCGTCCATACTACCCGGAATCGGCACCCATTGCGCCGCGCAGCGGATGTAGTCATCCGCGTCCTCGTTGATGACTCCATCACGGTCGAGCAATACGAACCGTTCACGCGACATGGCAGGCAATCATTGCTCAATGAATTGCGTGTAGGCAATTTGTAGCATGGAGATGTCCGCCACCTGCAAGAACAACGCCTGTAGTCGCGTCAACAGAAGCAGTCGGTTATCTTGCACTGACCGATCCTCGCACATCACCATCACCTGATCAAAGAACCGGCCGACGTCATCGCGTAACTGCGCGAGTTGTTCCAAGATCCCCGCGAAATCGCACTCGCGCATGAGCGGTGCCGTCACCAGTTCCAGCCCTTCAATCCTGTTCCACAGTTGGTGCTCCGCGTCATCGGTAAACAGGTCCGGATTCGGTCGCGCCCCGCGATCAAATGACACCTGCGCCTTCGCGAGGATGTTGCTGATTCGTTTGTTGGCGCCCGCCAAGGCCAAGGTTTCCGGCCGGTTGCGGAACGACTGCACCGCCCGAATCCGCCGGTCCAGTTGGCTGAGTGTGGCGCCTCCAGCGGCGATGACCGACGCCACGCTATCCGGCAACACCCCACGCTCCTGGTAGTAGCCTTCCAAGCGACCCATGATATATACCAACACCTCGTCAGTCGTCCCGGGGCTGAGGACGCCCGATTCAAAACTCCGCTCAGACGCCAACACGAGGGAGTTGAGGTCGAGGTTCAAGGGGGTTTCCACAAGAATGCGTACCACCGCAATAGAGGCGCGTCGCAAGCCATAAGGGTCCTTGGCTCCAGTTGGCCGGTGCCCGATACCAAAAGAGCCGACCAACAGGTCCAGGCGATCAGCCAGGGCAAGTACCAGACCGGCGCCCCTGGCCGGCAGAGCGTCGCCGGCGTGGCGTGGGAGATACTGCTCCTCAATGGCGGCGCAGACTGCCGGCAGCTCGCCGGCGTGTTCGGCATAGTAGCGGCCCATGATCCCTTGGAGGCTCGGGAACTCGGTGACCATGGCGGTCGCCAAATCACACTTGGCCAGCATCGCTGCGCGTTCCACCGACGCCGGGTCTTCGCCAATTGTCACAGCGATCGAACCGGCCAGTGCTGCGACGCGCCGACACCGGTCTGCGACCGAACCGAGCTTATCCTGAAAGACAATCGACTCTAAACGCTCGAAATTGGCCGCGAGCGGCTGATTCAGACCTTGCCGCCAAAAAAATTGCGCATCCGCGAACCGGGGCCGGATTACCCGCTCATTGCCTTGTATCACTTGTTCCGGGCACTTGCTTTCGATGTTGGAAACGGCAATGAACCGTGCTTGCAAGCGCCCGTTGATATCACGAACCGGAAAGTATTTCTGATTCTTCTCCATGGTCTCAATAAGGACCTCGGGGGGCACCGACAGGAAGCTCTCATCAAATGACCCGAAGATCGCGATGGGCCACTCCACAAGCCCCGTCACCTCGTCGAGCAGTGCTGCCGGAAGGTCGGCTGTGACGCGATGGGTGGCCGTGAGTTGTTGGATTTGCGCGACAATGAGCGCGCGCCGCTGTTCAAAACATGGCTCGACAAAGCCTTGTTCCCGCAGTAATCGTGGGTACAGTGACGCGTGAGTTACTGTCAGTGGGCCTGGCGCGTGGAACCGGTGGCCGAATGTCTTGGTCCCCGCGTGAACCCCAAGTACTTGCGCCGGCACGGCTTCATCGCCTAAGACGATACAGATCCAGTGCACCGGGCGGACGAACTCCGCATCGCCGGTGCCCCAGCGCATGCGTCTTGCCACGGGTAATCCTGCCAGGGCCTGCTCGAGTATTCGCGGCAGCAACCGCGCAGTGCACTGTCCGGACTCGAGCCTCCGAAAGACGACCCACTCCCCCTTGTCTGACTGTTCACGCGCCAGGTCCGATATCGCGACCCCACAGGAGCGGGCAAAACCCTCAAGCGCCTTGGTTGGCTGACCCTCCGGGCCGAAGGCGGCAGTAACGGCGGGACCCCGCCGGGTGGTCGTGCGTTGCGCCTGCTGGGTCTCGACCTGCGCAACCAGTACGGCAAGCCGCCGCGGAGTGCAATACGAAGTGATCGGCCCATGGCCGATCCCATTCTCGGTGAGTTGGTTGTTGATGCCGTCGGCGAAGCCCTTTGCCAAGCCTTGGAGCGAGACCGGAGGCAATTCCTCCGTGCCGATTTCTATTAGAAGATCCTGGGTCATGCGCGCGCCCGTATCAAGAGTCATGGCTTAAGCATCGGAAACCCGAGGGATTCCCGGCGCTCGTAGTAAGCGCGCGCGACGTTTCTTGCGAGCGCGCGGACACGCAGGATGAACCGCTGCCGCTCGGTCACAGAGATCGCCCCGCGCGCGTCGAGCAAATTGAAGGTGTGGGACGCCTTGAGCACCTGTTCATACGCCGGCAGGGGCAGACCGTCAGCGACGAGTTGATGACTGATCCGTTCGCTGGCATCAAACGCCGCCAGGAGCGCCAGTACCTCCGCCTTCTCGAAGTTGTAAGCCGACTGCTCCACCTCATTCTGATGGAAGACGTCCCCGTAAGTGACGAGCCCGAACTTGGAATGGCTCCAAACCAGGTCATAAACGCTCTCGACCGACTGCAGGTACATCGCAATGCGCTCGAGGCCATAGGTGATTTCACCGCTGACCGGCCGACAATCAAGCCCACCGACTTGTTGAAAATAGGTAAACTGCGTCACTTCCATGCCATTGAGCCAAACCTCCCAGCCGAGCCCCCAGGCGCCAAGGGTCGGAGACTCCCAGTTGTCCTCGACGAACCGTATGTCATGCACGAGTGGATCGATTCCAAGATACCTTAGAGAATCCAGATAAAGGTCTTGAATGTCGAGCGGAGCCGGTTTCAGCAGGACTTGAAACTGGTAGTAGTGCTGCAACCGGTTTGGATTATCCCCGTAACGACCGTCGGTGGGGCGGCGGGACGGTTGCACGTAAGCCGTACGCCAAGGCTCCGGTCCGATGGACCGCAAAAAGGTGGCGGGATGAAAGGTGCCGGCGCCCACCTCCATATCATGCGGCTGCACCATCACGCACCCGAGGGCCGTCCAATAGCGCTGCAACGCAAAAATGAGACCTTGGAAGCTGGAAACATCAACCGGCTCGAGATTCAAGCTGTACCCCCTACCGCGCTCGCGAAGCATAAGGCTCAGAGTATATCTGTTATGCGGGTCAGGTTGGAACTACTTCGCAGTGCTGCGGCCGTGCCTATTCCCGGCGGTGGGGCATGAATTGTGCCTCCCCTGCGCTCGCCCCGCCGATCTCCCCCAGGCATTCGGTGTCATTCCAAATGCGCGACCGTGTCAGTGCACCATCGTTGTGCGTTCTAGGCAGGGCGCCGTCCGTTTCAGTGCGCTTCCCAAGGCGTCCGCGAGCCAACCGAACGGTCCTCGTGATCCAGGGCGCCTGAGTGGGCTGCCGAAACGGGCGCTGGGTGTCGATTCGTGCGTCCCGATGGCGCCGGTGGTGGGTCGCACAAGGGCCGGGTGGGCCATCCCCTCGCGCCCAGACCAGCTACCTCGGGTGACTCCCTCGCCGGGGGGGCCTGCAGCCGACGCAGGAGCTGGCGCGAATCGTGCTTAACCCAAGCGACGGATCGCCCCACCTGCTGCGTCCGCCCATTCCCCGGCTCCTACCCTAAGGGCCGGTACCCATGGTCGCCGGGTCGGCCAGTGGGTTGGGCGTGCAGCGCTTGCGTCGACCTGTTAGGCTCGCTTGCCTACGAGCGCGGGCGGCGGCAAGGGCAAGTCCAGACCACCCCTCGCCGCTTCCCCGGCGAGCCGCACCAATTTATCCAGCCAGCATTTGGAGTAGATTCGATGGCCGATGTCCTGAAGATGATCAAAGAACATGAGGTCAAGTTCGTTGACCTTCGCTTTACGGATACCAGGGGCAAGGAGCAGCATGTGTCGATGCCCGCGTCGCTCGTCGACGAAGATATGTTCAAGGACGGCAAGATGTTCGATGGGTCCTCGATCGCGGGTTGGAAAGGCATCCAAGAGTCGGACATGGTGTTGATGCCCGAGGCATCGACCGCCGTGATGGACCCCTTTGCCGACGAAAATACCCTGATCATCCGCTGCGACATCCTCGAGCCGAACACCATGCAGGGTTACGAGCGCGATCCGCGCTCCGTCGCCAAGCGCGCCGAGGCCTATCTGAAGTCGACCGGGATCGCCGACACCGCCTTTTTCGGCCCCGAGCTCGAATTTTTCGTGTTCGACGACGTCCGCTGGGGCGCGAACATGGGCGGGTGCTTCTACAAGGTCGATTCCGACGAGGCCGAGTGGAACTCCGAGCGCGTCTTCGAGGACGGCAACATGGGCCATAGGCCCGGGGTCAAGGGCGGCTATTTCCCGGTGCCGCCGGTCGATTCCCTGAACGACCTGCGCGCCGCCATGTGTCTGGCGCTCGAGGAGATGGGCGTACCGGTCGAGGTTCATCACCACGAGGTGGCGACCGCGGGTCAGTGCGAGATCGGCACCCAGTTCACGTCTCTGGTCAAGCGGGCGGACTGGAACCAGATTCAGAAGTACGTTTGCTGGAATGTCGCCCACGGTTGGGGCAAGACCGTCACCTTCATGCCTAAGCCGATGGTCGGTGACAACGGCACCGGGATGCACGTCCACCAGTCGCTCAGCAAGGATGGGGTGAACCTGTTTTCCGGCGACAAGTACGGCGGCCTGTCCGAGATGGCGCTCTACTACATCGGCGGCATCATCAAGCACGCCCGGGCCTTGAATGCCTTTACCAATGCCTCCACCAACTCCTACAAACGGCTGGTGCCCGGCTTCGAGGCCCCGGTCATGCTCGCCTACTCGGCCCGCAACCGCTCGGCGTCGATCCGTATCCCGCATGTGTCCAGCCCCAAGGCCCGCCGGATCGAGGTCCGTTTCCCGGATTGCACCGGTAACCCCTACCTTTCCTTTGCGGCCATGATGATGGCGGGGCTCGACGGGATTCAGAACAAGATCCACCCCGGCGACCCGATGGACAAGGATCTCTACGATTTGCCGCCCGAGGAGGAAAAGGCCATCCCAACCGTGTGCCATGCCCTTGATATGGCGCTCGCCGAGCTCGACAAGGACCGGGAGTTCCTGACCGCCGGTGGTGTCTTTACCGATGACCTGATCGATGCCTACATCGCGCTGAAGATGCACGAGGTCACGCGGCTGCGCATGACCACCCATCCGGTCGAGTTCGACCTCTACTACAGCCTCTAGACCGCGGGGCCGCGTGCCCGGCGTGTCGGCGGTGCCCCGCTTCGGGGCGCCGCCGACACATTGAGTCAGAGGCCCGACTCGACTATCCTGTGCCGATGATCAGGATACTTCCACTTGCTATCTTCTTCATGTCGATCGGCGCGTCCGCGCAGGTCTTCAAATGGGTCGACGCCGATGGTCGTACCCAGTTCTCCGACCGCCGCGAACCCGACGCCCAGGCCATCGGTTTGAAGTTGCCTAAACCGGCCGCCGCCGACCCGACGGTTCCCGCTCCAGCGGCGGCGCCGAAACCAGGGCCCTATTCGGCGTTCGAGATCCTGTCTCCGGAAACCAACAAGACCCTGCGGCAGCCTGAGGACACGGTGGCCGTCAGCCTTCTTCTTGACCCACCTTTGATGGAAGGACACAAGATCGAGTTGGTGCTGGACGAGGTCGCCATCCCAGTGGAAAAGTCGGCGGGTACGCAACTGAACCTTCAGGGGGTCAGCTTCGGCAGCCACCGGGCCTATGCCCAGATCCGCGACCCCCAGGGTGCGGTCATTGCCGGCACCCCGATCGTGATCTTCCATCTACGCAAGCCTATTCCGCCGGGCGTGCTGCCTTAGCCGCCGCTGGTGGAGGAATGCGCTGCCCTTGTCCACCCTACGACGCCGCGTAGCCGGAAATGCGACCAAGCATTTGCGGACAAATACTCTTCTTAGGATCAACTGCCGACCGCGCCTTCGCGGCCGAGGCAGGTATGTGGCGCGATTATTGCTTATGTGAAGCGGGGGAGACCGGACGACCGAGGTATCCGTGCAACCGGGTCCGCGGCGCAAGTCCCCGCGGCGTCCCCTGCGCAGCGATTGCCACGACCTTCTAACGCCATCCACCGGGATGGGTGTGCACGGCCTCAGACACCCGACAGGAATATCAGCAACGTGGCCACATCGCCGCTTGAACAGACGGTTCTGGATCATTTAAACACCGCGGTGATGCTCTTCGGCCCCGACCTGTGCCTGCGGTACTTGAACCCGGCGGCCGAGATGCTCTTTCAGTTCAGCGCTCGCCATGTGGTCGGTCTGCATGCCGTCCATGTGCTGCCTTGCCCGGACACCAAGGTTGAGCACCGCCTCAAAGAGGCCTTGCGCTCGCGGCAGCCCTTCACCGAGCGTGAACTCAATGTCACCCTCCTGGACGGGCGCACCATCACGGTGAACTGTACCGTGTTGCCGCTGCACCATTTCGATGCAGAGGCCGAGTTGCTGGTCGAGATACACCAGGTGGACCGACAACTGCGCATCAGCCGCGAAGAGCACCTGCTGTCTCAGCATCAGGCCACGCAGGCCCTCATCAAGGGTCTCGCCCATGAGATCAAGAATCCGCTGGGAGGTCTGCGCGGCGCCGCGCAGCTCCTGGAGCGGGAACTCCCCGACCCGGGATTGCGCGAATACACCCGCATTATCATCGAAGAGGCCGATCGGCTGCAGGCCCTGATGAACCGTATGATTGGGCCGAACCGGATGCCGATCCGCGTCAAGGTGAACATCCATACCGTGCTCGAGCATGTACGCGGATTGATCCTGGCGGAAAACCCGTCGGGCCCCGCGGTACAGCGCGACTATGACCCGAGCATCCCCGAGTTTACGGCCGACCAGGACCGCCTGATTCAGGCCTTGCTCAACATCGCGCGCAATGCCGCCGCCGCGGCCGGCAGGGTCGGGACCCTCGGTTTTCGCACCCGCGTGTTGCGCCAATTCACCATCGGCAACCGGCGCCACCGCCTGGTATTGCTCGCGGAGGTCAGCGATGACGGGCCTGGGATACCGGATGAACTCAAGGACCAGATCTTCTTCCCGATGGTCTCCGGGAACCCCGGCGGCACCGGACTGGGACTTGCGATCGCCCAGGAGCTCATCAACCAGCATGGGGGGCTGATCGAATGCGAGAGCCGCCCCGGCGAAACGCGGTTTTTCGTCTATTTGCCGTTGGAGTCCGAACATGACTAAAGAGCCCAGGGTGTGGGTGATCGACGACGACCGATCGATCCGCTGGGTCCTGGAGCGGGCACTGCGCAAGGCTGAGATGCATGTGACCTGCTTCTCCAACGGGGTCGGCATCATGGAGGCCCTGGAACGGGAGCGGCCGGACGCCATCCTGTCGGATATCCGGATGCCCGGGATCGATGGGCTGGACCTGCTGCGCCAGATTACCGCCCGTTATCAGGGCTTGCCGGTCATCATCATGACCGCCCATTCCGATCTCGACAGCGCCGTCTCGGCCTTTCACGGCGGGGCCTTTGAATACCTCCCCAAGCCCTTCGATATCGACGAGGCCGTCTCCCAGGTCACCCGGGCCTGCCGCCGGGTGCGCAGCGATGTCCAGGAAGACCTGCCCGAGCTCGATCGGCCCGAGATCATCGGTGAGGCCCCGTCGATGCAGGAGGTCTTTCGCGCCATCGGCCGGCTGGCGCGCTCCAACATCACCGTCCTGATCAACGGCGAGTCCGGGACCGGCAAAGAACTGGTCGCCCGCGCCCTGCACCGCCACAGCCCCCGCAGCGAACGCCCTTTCATCGCGCTCAACATGGCCGCGATTCCCCGCGACCTGTTGGAGTCCGAGCTCTTTGGACATGAACGCGGCGCCTTCACCGGGGCCCAGGCCAGGCGGGAGGGGCGCTTCGAGCAGGCCGACCGAGGCACCCTCTTTCTCGACGAGATCGGCGATATGCCCGCCGAACTCCAGACGCGCCTGCTGCGGGTCCTGTCCGACGGCGAATTCTATCGCGTGGGGGGAACCGCACCGATTCGGGTGGATGTGCGGATCATCGCCGCGACCCATCAGAATCTGAATGAATTGGCGCGCCAGGGACGTTTCCGGGAGGACCTCTACCACCGCCTGAACGTCATTCGCATCCACCTGCCGGCCCTGCGCGATCGGCGAGAGGACATTCCGCTGTTGATGCGCCATTTCCTCGTCCAGGCCGCCCGCGAGCTCGGCTGCGAGGTCAAGCTGCTGCTGCCCACTGCGGTCGACCAGCTCCAGCGCCTGGATTGGCCGGGCAATGTCCGCCAGCTCGAGAATACGGCCCGCTGGCTCACCGTTATGGCATCCAGCAAAGAGGTCCATGCGGAAGACCTGCCGCCCGAGTTGAACGCGGCAAGACCGGAGGGCGATCGGGACGAATCCTGGGAGGTGGTATTCCGACGCTGGGCGCGCCAGAGTCTCAAGCGCGGCGAGAGCGCCCTGCTCGATCAGGCCATGCCCGCCTTCGAGACCATCCTGATTCAAACGGCCCTGGAGCACACCGGCGGGCGTCGTCAGGATGCCGCCCGGCTCCTGGGTTGGGGCCGCAACACACTAACGCGAAAAATAAAAGAGCTTCAGCTCGATCTCGGCGGTGATCCGCAGGACGGCTGACACGAATCCTAAACGCCAGGAGTCTTCCATGGACCACAGCCACATCGAACTCAAGGGCTCACAGATCGCCTCGATTACCGAGACCGAGTCCGCAATCGGCATCGTATTTTCACGCGCCCTGATCATCAAGCGGATGACCGGTTCACCGGAACGCACCCGCTGGTGGCAGGCCGGCACACTCGTACTGGAAGACGTGGCGGCTCACCGCGGTTTGCCGCCTGGTCCCTGCCACTGTGTCGGCGGGGAGATCGATGAGAACATCTACAGCTATCGGGACATGATCCCGATTCCATTCTCCAGCCGGGGCCGGATTCGCTGCCTGCTGCTGTTCGAGGGACAGGACCAGCCGCTGGTGGTCGAGGCGGGTGCCGTGCGACTGGAGCTGGACGGGGTGCCGAAGTACATTGAACACCTGCGGGCCTGAGCGGCCCGCGGGGTCCTGCGGGTTTTCGCCGGTCCTAATCAGGACCTACACCATCAGCGCAAGCCGTTGACCAAAAAAGTAAAAAAAAGTCTAGCCGCAAATGAACGCAAATTGAAGCAAATAATCTAAAGACTTGCATTTACTGCATGTTTACTGTCCGGGTGACGCCCGCGACGATTCTAACCGGCAGATTTATTTGCGCTTATTTGCGTTCATTTGCGGCAAAATACTCTTCTTGGAATACTCCGGCTCCCCCCGCGTGGGAGCCGGCGGGGTCGGGGGCGCAACGCCTACCGCGTCAAATGCGCGACGAGCCCACGATCTGATGCGCCAGGTCCACCACGCGGTTGGCCATCGCCATATATTCCTGCGGATAGCCCGCCAGCGGTCCCCCGCCCGTGCCCCAGTAGTCCTTGCCGCCGACGCCATGCTGATGCTCGTACGCGATGAACCGCTGTTGCATCGCGAGCATCTTGTCGATCAGTGCCTGTTTCTCGGTCTTCAACGCATCAAGGTCGCTCATGAACATCTCCCCCAGGGGGTTTGGGTCGAAAGTGGTCGGCGAATTTAGTAAATTCGGAAGTCTTAATATACCATGCAGATCCGAGCCCTGGTCAACCCGGCACCCGACCCCCTCTACCACCCGGACATCCCTGCCCGGGAGGGTGTCCCGACGCGCCGCCGTGTCTGACTGAAAATGTTCCATCTCATTCTTTACCAACCGGAAATCCCACCGAACACCGGCAACGTCATGCGCCTGTGCGCCAACGTCGGCGCGACCCTGCACCTGATCGAACCCCTTGGCTTCAGCCTGGACGACCGGCGCCTGCGGCGCGCCGGGCTCGACTACCGCGAATGGGCCGACGTGCGGGTGCACGCGTGCCTGCCCGACTGCCTCGCTGGTCTCCCGCAATCCCGGGTCTTCGCTCTCAGCACCCATGGCCGGGTCCGCCATGACGCGCCGGCCTATCGGGCGGGAGACTGCTTCCTGTTGGGGCCCGAGACCCGCGGCCTGCCGCCTGACCTGCTCGAGGCCCTGCCCGCCGAGCGGCGCCTGCGTCTACCCATGCAGCCCGGCAACCGCAGCCTGAACCTGTCGAACGCGGCGGCGGTGGTCCTCTTCGAGGCGTGGCGGCAGCAGGGGTTCAGGGGTGCCTTTGAGCCGTAGATGGGGCCCTAACATCAATGAAAGCAGCAAAGTAGCGGGGATTGGTCGAAGGCGATTCTGACCCACTCCTTCCTATCTGGCGACCCTCCTAAAATAGGGCGTGGATCTCTTCCCCGCCCTCACTCTGACCCGACCCCGACCTTCCAGGCTACCCGTCCCCCGTCGCACTTTGTGCAAGCGCAGGGCGGGGGCCGGGCTGACGTACCCGAGCAGTAAGGGTAGGCCCGCTATTTCCACCCAGAGAAAGACCGTATTTCCGCGCCGATCTTCCTCAACGAGAAGGTCTCCGCCTTGGCCGTAATCATCTCAATGTAGTCATCCACATTCAATGGCGTCAGGGCATGCACACCATCCCTCATCCAGCGAAGCATCTCTGAATTAATTCCTTGATCATAGTGGCTGGTGTCGATGTAATTGGCAATGTCGTCAAGAAAGGACTCAGTGTCAAAACCAAACACCTGGATGTTGTGGTATTTCGCGCAATCACGCACTACGAATCTAATAATTTCCAAATAACTCTCAAAATCTTGGGGATTGCCCTGTTTCAGCATGGCATAGCGCAAACGAGAAAAGGGCGGGAAGAATAGATAAAACTGGGTCGCCGGATGCTCGGCCGCGACTTCGAGGATATGAGTCCTGAATACCTGCTGATGCCTTGATTGCGCACCACGAACCTCCGCCCAGTCGACCGCCGGGCTGGTGCCTGAAGCGATGGCCTCAATCTCTTCCGAAACACCCCGCAGCGCGGACATGACGCGGATATCGTCTTTTGCAGATTCAAACCACTTCTGGAGACCGCCAATCCGCCGAGCGTTGCCCGGCTCCGAGTACCATTCACAGAGGCGCTCCAGGTCTCTGCCTTCCTTGCAACGCCTATCGCTGGAGACAAATCTGTTTCCACAAAAAGCAAATCGCAAATCTCGCCAGTGGCTCAAATAAAGCAACAGGTCGTTCAGTCGGTTGTCGTCATAGAGATATGCGTAGCGAGCGATTCCAGTATTAGCTATTGAATCAACAGCTAAATCTACACGATCGATAGAAAAAATCACCATCGTGATTTCTTTTTTCTTGAGCGCATAATTGAGGACTAATGACCTCTCTGGTGCGGAAGAGCCATCCAGCGAGATATTCACAAATTTTCCGCCAAATTTATTGGCCGCTTCACTGGGAGAAAAGTTTGCCGCCATGCTGTCGCCGAGGACAATCGAGTCGAAATCCTCCGTGTTGATGATTCCGCTCGCCTGGATTCGCATATCCGGTCTTCCCAGATAGTAATTGTCACGAATCCAAGGCTGGTGATAAATCCGGTAGGGATCAAGCAGCAATTTGACCGACAGAAATCCGGTCAGCGGCAGCAGCCATGACACCGCAAATATAATCAGATAGCGACGCATGGTTAGAACTGAAAGTACAGAAACTCGCTAACTCGCGTCAGGGACACAGTACAGGCAAAAAACAACGCCCCCAGGATCGTGGCAAAAATCGCTGTCGGCGTCCAAGTCAACGCTCTGGCAATCGGTCCTTGCGACATTGGTGCCGGAGCAGGCTTACCCACCAAATCTTCCCAGGTCGGTTTGTACTTCCGCATAACCTGCTCGACGTTAGGGAACAGCCAAACTAACGCGAGTCCGAAAAAGATACCGCCGAATACCTCGCCGGAGAATACGCTGATATTGGGCAGCATGCCCTCAAATACCACGAATGCACGGGGGAGAACTGCCGTCACGGGAGCCAGGCCGCCTTCCAGAGAGGGGGGCAATGATATGCCATTAATGCCGACCATGCCGGACAGTATCGACCAGGCCCCAGAAAAGGTTTCGGCACGGAAGAACACCCAAGCGACCAGAATGGCCACGAAGGTAATCGCGCCGGCGGCCAACCGTGTGAAGCTTCCGCCCTCACCCCACCCGCGGCGTACTTTCAGTTCTCGCCATCCGTGGTTGATCATCAAGTAAATGCCGTGTAAGCCCCCCCAGAAGATGAAGGTCCAACCTGCACCATGCCACAAACCTCCGAGAAGCATCGTAGCCAACAAGTTCACGTATCTCCGCAGCGGGCCTTTTCTATTGCCGCCCAAGGGAAAGTAGAGATAATCACGCAGGAAGGCAGAGAGTGTGATATGCCAGCGCCGCCAGAAATCGATGATTGAGGTAGCCTGATAGGGCGAATCAAAATTCAGCGGCAAACGAACGTTGAGCATCAGCGACAAGCCAATTGCCATATCAGTGTAGCCGGAGAAATCGAAATAAAGTTGCAGAGTATATGCAAGTGCACCGATCCACGCCTCGAAAAACATCACGGCATGTCCGTCACGCGCGAGGTCGAAAACCGGGTTGGCGTATTCCGCCAGGCTGTCGGCGATCAAGACTTTCTTGGACAGACCTAGAACAAAAATTGTTAGGCCCACGGCGATATTCCCGGAGTTTATACGATAGGTTGCCGGGTTCGCGAACTGGGGCATCATCTGCTTATGATGCAGTACTGGTCCGGCGATCAGATGCGGAAAATAGGTTACGAAGAGAAGGTAATGGATAAAGTTCGCTTCACGAGCGATACCACGATAGACATCGACCAGGAAAGCGATCTGGGTGAACGTGAAAAACGAAATACCCAGCGGCAGAACGATGTCCAACTCCTTTAGTTGGAGGCCGCCGGTGTTCATCGCAGTGATGAAAAAATTCGTGTACTTGAAATATCCCAGCAGCATTAGGTTGGCAACAATTGCTGCCACCAGTAAATGTTTCGCCTGCATTCTTGCACCGACGGCGTGGCGCAGTCCAATCAAATAACCGGCGCCGTAATTGAAAGCGATTGAGGAGAGCAACACGACGACGAAGCGAGAATCCCAAACGGCATAAAAAATCAGCGATAAAAGCCCGAGCCACAGCGCCGCCAAGCGCTGACTGTATTTCCCCAGCCAGAACATGCCAGCGAAAGTGGTCGGCAGGAACAGGAAAATGAAACTGTATGAGTTAAATAGCACGGGCAGCCAGTGACCTTTAAAGCCTGCTCAAACGTCATGAATTTACGGCGTCTTGTTGCCAAGGGCTAACGGCGTCGGGATCGAATGGCACTAAGATAGTAACTTCTCAAAAACTCAGGTTACCGCTGAAGACGCAGCCGCGCTCACGACCTGCGATAAGCCCAACCGGCTGAAATGCTAAGGACTGGCTAGCAAGGGTCATAGGCTGAAGCGCACCAAAGCCAACCAACCCGTCGAGAGCCTGCACGCATGCATCCTAACCAGCACGTCGCACGACGGCAACCCGTCCTTGATCGCATCGGGAACACCGACGCGCTGGGGTCCTTCGACCTGTTGCCTGGACCGCAACTGCTCGTTCCCCTTGCGGTGGTGCTGCTGACGCATCGCGAGCGGCCGTTTCCGCCAACCGAGACGCTGAAGCGAACGCTTGTGATCGCCTCCTATCCGATCGCCTGGGCCATGTTCCATCGGCTACGTTCCGTGTTTGCGCGACCGAACCGGGAGCAGCTGAGCAGACCGGTGTAGGTAGACGAAACCTAGATCGACGGCAGAAGGCGGGGTTATAGAGCGGGCGCGCCCATGGGAAGAAAATCCTGAGCGACATTACCGTGAAAGTCGCGCCGGTAGCGCGCTCCACGTCTCCCTCCTCCTCTTGGGGGAGGGCCAGGAGAGGGAACGTCAATGGTGCCGGCAACTTTCAGCTTCCGGGGTGGCGCGGGTGCCATGGCCGTCAGCCAAACTCCGCCTTTGGCTCCCGCTCCAGCAGCGCCGCCGTGGCCGCCAGCGGCGGCACCCCCTCATAGAGCACCTGATAGACCTGTTCGCTGATCGGCATCTCGACCCCGAGGCGGTGGGCGAGGGTGCGCACGGCCGCGGCCGTGATCACGCCCTCGACCTCCTGTCCGATGGTCGCCCGCGCCTCGGCGACGCTGGCGCCCCGCGCCAGGGCCAGGCCGAGGCGGCGGTTGCGCGATTGGTCGTCGGTGCAGGTCAGTACCAGGTCGCCGATCCCGGCCAGGCCCATGAAGGTCTCGGGCCGACCGCCCAGGGCGGCGCCGAGCCGGATCAATTCGCTCAAACCGCGGGTGATCAAGGCGGCACGGCTATTGGCCCCGAAGCCGAGGCCATCGGCGATGCCGGTGGCGATGGCCAGTACGTTCTTCGCGGCGCCGCAGATCTCCACGCCCACCAGGTCTGAGCTGGTGTAGGCGCGAAAGCGCCCGCCGTGGAGCAGGCCCGCGGTGCGGCGGGCAAATGCCTGGTCCTCGGAGGCCACGGTGACCGCCGTGGGCAGTCCGATGGCGACCTCTCGGGCAAAGCTGGGTCCCGAGACGATCGCCAGGCTCTCGCCCGGCAGGCCCCGCTCGGCCAGTGTGTGCAACAGTGCGCCGCTCTGGGGCTCCAGCCCCTTGGTCGCCCAGGCGAGCCCGATGCCTCGCGGCAGGCGCGTGCTCAGGGCCGCGATCACCTCGGCGAAGGCGTGGCTCGGCACCACCGCCAGGCAGGCGGCGGCGCCGGACAGGGTCTCCTCCAGCGATTCCCGGGGCACCAGCCCCGGGGGAAAGGGGACCCCCGGGAGAAAGCGCCGGTTCTCCCCGTGGGCGCGCAGCTCGGCGATCTGGTCCGACTCGTTACCCCAGAGCCGGACCCGATGGCCGTTGCGGCACAACTGGATCGCGAGCGCCGTTCCCCAGGATCCGGACCCGAGGACCGCGATGTCGGCGCCCATCGCGTCACTCGACACCGGTTCACTCAATGCTGCCGCGCCCCTTCGGCGTCCGCCGCGGCCTGTTGCTGGTGTTGCGCGAACAGGGCGTCGAAGCTGACATGCTGGAGGACCAGTTGCGGGAAGCTGCCCTTGGTCACCAGGTCGGACACGGCCTCGCGTGCGTAGGGGAACAGCAGGTTGGGGCAATAGGCGCCGAGCATGGGGCCCAGCTCCTCCTCCGAGAACCCGCCCAAGGTGAAGATGCCGGCCTGGTGGACCTCGACGATGAAGGCCGTCTTGTCGCCGACCTTGGCCGTGACGGTGACGGACAGCACCACCTCGTAGGTCTGCTCGTCGAGCCGGTTGACCTTGGTGTTGAGATTGAGCTCGTTTTGCGGCTTCCACTCGCCGCGGAAGACCTCCGGGGCATTCGGCGACTCGAAGGACAGGTCCTTGAGGTAGGTGCGTTGGACGGCGAACTGCCGCTCCAGGTTGGTCTGATCGTTCTCGGCCATGGAATACCTTGCTATTTACGTTAGTGTCGGGGACTAAGGGGCAACGGGGGCGTCGACTCAGCGCTTCTTGCGCGACAGCGGCAGGTTCGCCGCCTGCCAGGCGAGGATGCCGCCCTTGAGGTTGTAGACCTCCTCGAAACCCTGCTTGCGCAGGTGCTCGCACGCGGCCCCGGACTGGCCGCCCGACCGACAGTTGACGATGATCGGCTTGCCCTTGTACTTGCCAAGGACCGCCAGTTGGTTCTTGAAGCCGTTCATCGGTATGTTGACCGCGTTGACGATATGACCGGCGGCGAAGTCGGCCGCCGAGCGCACGTCGATCACTGTCGCGTCCTTGTGGTTGATCATCTCGGTGGCCCCCAGGGGCTCGACGTTGCCGCGCTCCCCGACGATCAAATTGTGGATCAAGAGCCCCAGGATCACGACGAGCGCGACGAACAGGTACCAATTGTGGACGACGAACTCAAACAGTTGGCTTACCTGCATCGGGCTTGATTCTCTGAGTGGATAGAAAGGGGGCCGCCCGCCGGGCGGTCTCGCCAGGGCGTCGCCGGGCGGCCGACGGCGACCTGGTGGGCGCAGTATAAGGAGGGCGGGCGCGGGAGTCACTCCGCGACGCGCCGGACGGCCGCTTCAGGCGTGCTGGCAGAACACCTCACGCATCATGCCGATGAGGCGCAGCGTGCGGGCGTCGCCCACCCGGTAGAAGACCCGGTTGGCGTCCTTGCGCGAGGCCAGGATGCCCTTGTCGCGCAGGATGGCAAGGTGCTGGGAGATGTTGCTCTGGGAGGTGCCGACGTGGTCGACGATGTCCTGGACGCTGACCTCCTGCTCACCCAAGGTGCAGAGGATCTTCAGGCGCAGTGGGTGGGACATGGCCTTGAGCGAGCGGGAGGCGCGCTCGATGTCCTCG